>Ga0233437_1003863_pt1 | contig 18773 bp, 11 predicted proteins | sample SI_122_August201_FD_182714 | JGI IMG/M metagenome (GOLD analysis project Ga0233437, IMG submission 182714) | Seawater microbial communities from Saanich Inlet, British Columbia, Canada - SI_122_August2016_200_MG | ecosystem: Environmental > Aquatic > Marine > Inlet | place: Canada: British...
TATTCCTCCTGCCCGGGGGAGCCCTCCCATATTCAACTGGATGTAACTGGCTAACCAAAAGGTTATGGCTCCTTCAGCACCACCCGCAAAAAAGAGCGCTTGTCCCATCATAAAAAATTTAGGTTGATTAATGATATCTTTAAATTGACTGAAATCAACTTTGGTCTTGGGTAGCTGAGTCTTTTTGTTTCCAGGATAGAATAGGTAAACGACAATAGTCCCCATAGCGATACCTGCAAAAATCCATCGCCAGGAAACGCCTCTACTCAGTAGCTCTCCTGCGGTTAAGGTACTGACCAAGACCCCGATAGGCCAGAAAGCGTGAAGTTTGTTTTGCTTGCTACCATCATCATCAGGATACAAATCCTCCACAAGAGGCGTTAATAAAGCCTCTAAGAAGGCACTACCTGTCCCGATTATCATAATAATGGCGATGGCCATGACATAAGTTGATATTTGGGTAAATAGTAAAAGTCCCAGAGCCAGAATCAGCAATGATGTTTTCAGGACCCGAATTTTTCCAAATCGCGCTGCAATGAATCCGGAAAAAATAAGAATAGCAAATTGTTCAATGGCAGAGATAAACCCCAGGGATCCCGCCTGGGTCAGTGAAAATCCAAATTCCTGGGAAACATTAACCAAACAAACAGGTAGAGCAACAGCACTAACTGCAAATATAAACAAGGATGCATTGGCAGCTCGATTAATTTGGGATTTGATATCAGCGGTAAAAGGCTCTCCGGATCGACTAGAGACATTTTGAACGATTGATTTCATATGATTTTCAATACATATTTAGCATTAGAGCCAAAAAGATTAATCTGGTTGATACCATAATATAGTGGCCAAAGTAGAATATCGATTTGTGAAATATTGTTTCCTTTAAATAGATTCTGGTAAATAATACTATTGGCGATATCATGATAAGTCCAGGTATATTGATAGAAGCGTCTCTTTTGATTAACGCTTGCCATGGCGACTGGTTAATGCCAGAATTTATGAAATTTACGCCATTGCCGTTAATTAAGAGATAACAGACATGATAGACATACTGAAGAAGAACAAACTTATTTTAATGGAAGGGGCAATTATTGAACAATTGCGAAGAGCAGGAAATGTAGAACTACATCCGACACTCCTGAACGCTCCTTTGATTTATGATGAGATTGGGAAAAAGGAGCTTAAAAAAATATATCAAGGATATATTGACATTGCTTTTGCAGCTGAAATTCCTTTTTTTATGTGTACACCCACCTGGAGAGCTGATCAATCCCGTGTTTCTGAAGCAAATGTTAATCAATCTATTAATTCAGATGGCGTGCGTTTTTTGCAGGAAATTAGAAATGCACAGAAATCCGGGTATGAACAAATTAAAATTGGTGGCCTGCTTGGATGCAAAAATGATTGCTATCAGCCGGATGAAGGTTTATCCGTCGTTGAAGCAGAAGAATTTCATGTTTGGCAAATTGAGCAACTGGTGGTAGGTGGAGTAGATTTCTTAATCGCAGAAACCCTACCCAATATTGAGGAAGCAACCGGAATAGCCAGGATTATGGAAAAATCAGGAAAACCCTATATTATCAGTTTTGTAATTTCCAGGGATGGAAAAGTATTGGATGGTTCCGATCTGGATGTAGCTGTATCTGTCATTGATTCTGAAACAAAACAAAATCCATTAGGATACATGGTTAACTGTGCATATCCATCGTTTTTATGTGCCTCAAAACAACCTGAAAAATTGTTCGATAGGCTAATAGGATATCTGGCTAATGCCTCATCTTTAGATCATTGTGATCTCGATAACGCTGACCAGTTGGAAGCGGAAGAAGTATCCAAGTGGGGGCAGGAAATGTTAAAATTAAATCGTAAATTTGGCGTTAAGTTACTAGGTGGTTGCTGCGGAACAGGGAATGACCATTTAAATTATCTTGTTACACAATAAAACACCAATCCCAAAGAATACCATAGTGTTTTAATTTTAAAACTCTGGTTTTGAAAACCTAAGGATAAGAAATAAACAATGACCTTACTACTAGATACCAAGACCTTGACTGACTGTTTATACGCAGCTCAAGCGGCAGCCTTACGAGCCGGAAATCGAATTATGACCTTTTTTGGTGGAGTGATAGAGCCCATGGATAAAGGTTATGGTTATGATAAATCTGATTTAGTAACAAAAGCGGATCAGGAAGCTCAGGAAATAATAGAAAAAATCCTGATTAATTATCATCCTCAAATTGGTTTTCTGGCTGAAGAAAACGGGCAGGATCAGAATCAGGGTCGATTTGAGAAACCATATTTCTGGTCAGTTGATCCGATAGATGGTACCCATGCTTTTGTACAACAACAAAATGGTTTTGCCGTCTCAATTGCTTTGGTCGCAAATAATGGTGAACCAATTTTAGGTGTTTGTTATTTTCCGGCTTTTGAAAAACTGTTTTATGGCATCAAAAATCGTGGCACCTGGGTGAATGAATCTCGAGTGAGTTTATCTAATCTACAGGGAGACATAAAAATACTAATTTCTGAAGCAGAAACCTTACCCAGAGAACGAAATGCTTTTTTTCACCATCTTTGTGATACTTTATCCCATATCAACGGTATAAACAAAACCAAACCGGAAATGATTACAGCACCGGTGCATAAAGGGTGTATGATTTTAACGGAAGAATTTCCGGTACTTTATTATGGTGTTCCCAGGGGTGAACTCGGTGTCAGTTTGTGGGATTTATCAGCGATCGCAGCTATTATCCAGGCGGCAGGAGGATATGTTAGTGATATTTTTGGAAAGCCTTTGGAATTAAATCGAAAAGCATCCACCTTCATTCATCATAAGGGATTTGTCTTCGCCAGTTCCAAAGAAATGGGAGAAGCGACAGTTGCCGCCTTTCAACAGTTTAGATTTAAAGTTTAAGTATTATAGCGAACAACATTCTTATCGTTTAAAAGTAACACCTTGTGATATCAATATGAATGAAGTTTGTTATTTAACACTGTTGCGTAAATTTGAGGAGCTGCTTCAATCTTTGTTTTGAATTTTTGATGCTGGAAACAACAGCTTTTTCAACAGGTACGCCTTGAAATCTGCTGGATATGTTTGTTGATCCAGAGCCTTTTCCATGCATAATAACCAGGTTTCTCGTTCGGATAAACCAATTGTAAATTGCGCGTGCGCCTGGGGTAGGCTAATACGGCCATATTTTGCCTGAAAACGCTTGGGTCCTCCTAACCAACCACATAAAAAACGTGAAAGCTTGTCTTTAGACATAGATAAATCTGTAGGATGCATCTCTCGAATCAGTTTTGCTTCAGGTAAGGTGTCCATTTGGTGGTAGAACGCTTCAACCAGTTTTTCAATACCGGCAATGCCTCCTGCGGCTTGAAAAGACGCATCTCCGATGCCATATTGGTCAGAGGTGGATTTGGACGGTTGATCTGTCATATTTGGTACTCTTTGTGGTTCAATTAAAATATTTTCATTTTTGTTACTAGCCTAATAATTCTATTTTAGCGTAGATAAGTCAATTTATCAGTCTAAAGAACCAAGCCAGAAATATAAGAGTTATACATCAGCATTTCCATTATTTAAATTTGCTTACTCTTATCTGTAGGCTGAGCACTGAATTTGCGATACTTTGAGCAAAGAACGAAGGGTTCAGATTTTTTAACAAGGTTCAAACAACAGTTTTTTAAAATACCTGTTGAGTAGCCAACCACAAACCACACTGAATACACAGAAAGTATTTTGCATAACTAAGATTAGAATTTTATGTATTCTGTATCTGTGATTAACTAGTTTTAATAAGCAAAACCATTTTAATTATTCCGTGTGGTCTGTTTGGTCCGTGGTTAAAGATTTTTTATACGTAATGACGAGAAACCTGCTAATTCTATTGTTAACTCAATCGTATTGATTTAATTTGAAATCATTAATCAGTGTTCACCGGACAGGCATCAACATCCCAGATTTCATCAGCATATTCCTGGATGACACGATCTGAAGAAAATTTTCCAATGCGGGCGACATTCAATATGGCCATTTCCAGCCATTTATTTTTATCCTGGTAAGCTGCATCAACTTCTGCCTGACAATCAATATATGATCGATAATCTGCCAGCACAAAAAAACGATCGCCATGGTAAAGCAAATCATTAAACAGTGGTTTGAACAGATCTGGTCTGACTGGAGAAAAATATCCATCACGAATCTGATTTAGTATCTGATTAAGTTCAGGATCATTTTCATAGTAATATTGAGGATCGTATCCTTTATTTTTCATTTCAGTGATTTGTTCGACGGTTTTTCCAAAGATAAAAATATTTTCTTCGCCAACTTCTTCCATGATTTCAACATTGGCACCGTCCAAAGTTCCAATCGTCAATGCACCGTTTAAGGCGAATTTCATATTTCCAGTTCCCGATGCTTCCATTCCTGCTGTGGAAATCTGCTCACTTAAATCAGAACCCGGAAAAATTTTTTCCGCGATCGATACCCCATAGTTGGGAATAAAAGCCACATCCAGCAAATCTTTGGTCATTCGATCACGATTGATTAAGTTAGCAACTGAATTTATCAAATGAATAATATCTTTTGCCCGTTGGTATCCCGGTGCGGCTTTACCGCCAAAGATAACCGTACGAGGGACGAAGTTGTCAATTTGTCCCGCTTTGATTCTATTATACAGCGTGATCACATGCAAAATATTCAGTAGCTGTCGCTTGTATTCATGGATTCGTTTAATTTGAACATCAAATATCGAATTCACATTGACCTTGATATGACAACTTTTCTTAATTAAGTCTGCCAATACAATTTTATTGTCTAGTTTTACTTGATTCCAGTTTAATAAAAAATCCTGATCTTTTGCAAATTCTTCCAGCTTTTTAAGTTCAAAGAGGTTTTTAACCCAACCATTACCTATTTTTTTTGTGATCAAATCAGATAGTCGTTTGTTGGAATGCTTCAACCAACGTCTGGGTGTGATTCCATTCGTTTTGTTGTTGAATTTATCGGGGAAGACTTCATAAAAATCTTTAAATATACCTTCTTTCAGTATTTTAGTATGAAGTGCGGCGACACCATTGACGGAAAAACTTCCAATGACAGCTAAGTTAGCCATTCGAATATTCTTAGGATCACCTTCTTCGATGATAGACATTCTTTCGAATCGGGAGTGGTCACCCGGATATTTCGCCTGTATTAATTCTAAAAATTTTCTATTAATCTCATAGATGATTTGTAAATGACGGGGAAGCACTGTTTTGAACAACTCAACCGACCATTTTTCCAAAGCTTCCGGTAAGACTGTATGGTTAGTATAAGCAAATGTTTTGGTAGTAATATCCCAGGCTTCATCCCAGCTCATATAGTGTTCATCAACCAGAATACGCATTAATTCCACAATAGCAATAGATGGGTGGGTATCATTCAGGTGAATAGCTGCTTTTATCGGTAGATCCCGGAGGTCATCCCCACAGCGTTCCAGCCGTTTTAATATATCCTGTAAGGATGCACATACCATGAAATACTGTTGTTCCAGACGCAGGGTTTTGCCTTCAAAATTTTGATCATTGGGGTATAGTACCTTGGATATGGTTTCACTATTATGCTTTTCAATAATAGCATTGATGTAATCGCCGGCATTAAAGGTTTTCAGGTTAAAATCCTGACTTGAACTGGCGGCCCATAATTTTAAAGTATTGACGGTATTACAATCATACCCCGGAACAGGAACATCGTATCCCAATGCAATAATTTCTTCTGCTTCAATCCAGGCACTTACTTTTTTACCGTCACGGTCCCGGTAGGTTTTGACCTTACCGAAAAAACGGACCTTATATTCATCTTCTGCCCGGGCAATTTCCCAGGGATTGCCATATCGTAACCAATTATCGGGATGTTCCTGCTGTTGCAGTTCATTGATGGTTTGACTAAACATCCCATACTCATATCGGATGCCATAGGCATAAGCCGGCAATTCCATGGTCGCCATTGAGTCGATAAAACATGCTGCCAGCCGGCCCAACCCGCCATTACCCAGTCCGGCATCATGTTCCAGTTCTGAAATATCTTCTAAAGAAAATCCGATCTCCTCCAGAGCCAAACCAACCTCAGCGTCAATTCCCAGATTCAATAAATTGTTTTTCAGGGTGCGCCCCATGAGATATTCAAGGGATAGATAATATATGCGTTTGGGATTTTTTTGATAATAAGTTTCCTGGGTTTTAAGCCACTTGGAAAGGTTTTGATCCCGAACGGCATAGGCTAACGCCCGGTATTTATCTAAAGCAGTAGAATTATCCATATCATGAGCAATCGAGAGTGCCATTCTTCTTTTAAACGAGGCTTTAAACAATTCAACAAATGATGGTTCTTCTGAGGCAGAGGTGTCTTTATCATTCATAATTATCCTTTTTTTTAGGTTGGATGTTTTATGTACCATGATCATGAAAAAAATGCTGATGAAGCAGATTAAACTGCGATTGAGATGGCCATTTACCAATCTATTTTATATAGAAACAGCAGCGACCAAATATAATCTTTTATAACTGGATTAATATAGTTTTCTAGACGCTAACATTTTGTTTGAAAAAATGCTAATCAAAGTTATTCGCTTAGCTATCGAATTGTATGAAAATAATGATTTGGTTTTTTTGAAAAACATAATTTTCTTCTGGCTTATTGGAAAAATAAATTATATAGTTGAATGCAATCGAGTGCATGACGGTAATACTTCTATTTAAAAAAATTTGTGAAATATCAAATTGCGATTATTATTGATCTGTTTGATATTGTTTTTATTAACAATATTCCACTTTCAGAAAAAATAACGGTTAATGGCTAGTGTCATGTCAACTGTAAATCTAGCTGAAATTGGGGGACATGTACACATTCTGGTACATCATTAAAATAACAGCATCAAGCTGATACATGTACCCTGATTTCAGCGGGACTAATCTGACACTGGATTGTTGACACAACACTAGTTTGTTTTTCGTTAAATAATTAAATTCATAGGAATATTCATTAGGTTAAATACTCAGGAAAAATTGATATGGAAAATAAAAATCAAGAGTCAGGAAATCGATTGAAAGGAAGGCATCCCAAAATCGGAATTCGACCAACTATTGACGGACGCCTAGGCGGTGTTCGGGAGTCACTTGAAGAGCAAACCATGCGGATGGCTAGAAATGTGGCACAGTTTTTATCTAAAAAATTAAAACATGCTGATGGCAGCCCTGTGGAATGTATGATTGCAGATTCATGCATTGGCGGTGTGGCTGAGTCTGTAGCAGCGGAAGAAAAATTTAAACAGGAAAATGTCGGTGTTTCCTTAACGACTACGCCCTGTTGGTGTTATGGCAGTGAAACCATGGATATGGATCCCTTCACACCTAAAGCTGTTTGGGGCTTTAATGGTACCGAGCGCCCTGGTGCGGTTTATCTGGCTGCAACATTAGCTGGTCATAATCAAAAAGGATTACCGGCATTTAGTATCTATGGTAAGGATGTTCAGGACGCTGGTGACCAGGAAATTCCTGCTGATGTGCAAAGGAAATTGTTGACATTTGCCAAAGCCGGGTTGGCAGTGGCTGCTATGCGCGGTAAATCATATCTATCGATGGGTTCTGTTTCCATGGGAATCGCGGGTTCAATTGTCAATGAAAGTTTTTTCCAGGACTACCTGAACATGCGGAATGAATATGTGGATATGTCTGAATTTGTTCGGCGCATTGATGAAGAGATATTTGATCCTGCCGAATTTGAAAAAGCAATGATCTGGGTAAAGAAAAATTGTGCTGAAGGTAGTGATGAGAATATTCCTGAAAATCAAAAATCAAGTGCAGAGAAAAATAAAGACTGGGAAACAGTTGTTAAAATGGCTTTGATTGCAAGGGACTTGATGGTTGGTAATCCGAAACTCAAAGAATTAGGGTTCGGTGAAGAGGCGATGGGACATAACGCTATCGTATCGGGTTTCCAGGGGCAGAGACAATGGACTGATCATTTTCCGAATGGTGATTTTATGGAAGCTATTCTGAATTCCTCATTTGACTGGAACGGTATCAGACAACCCTACTTAGTGGCCACTGAGAATGATTCCCTGAATGGGGTGGCGATGATGTTTGGCCATTTATTAACGGGAACGGCCCAGGTTTTTTCCGATGTCAGGACCTATTGGAGTTCCGCCGCAGTTAAAAGAGTCACAGGTAAACCGTTAACAGGTGCTGCTGCCAATGGTATTATTCATTTAATTAACTCGGGTTCTTCTGCTTTGGATGGTTCCGGTGAGCAGACAGATCAAGGTAAGCCGGTCATGAAACCCCATTGGGAAATCACCGATGAAGAGGTACAAAAATGCCTGGATACAACCACCTGGTGCCCAGCGATTGCAGATTATTTTCGTGGGGGCGGATTCTCCTCAAAGTTTTTAACCAAAACAGGTATGCCGATCACATTGAGTCGAGTCAATCTCATCAAAGGGATAGGTCCTGTGCTTCAAATCGCTGAGGGAGAAACCGTTGAATTACCAGCTGGTATGCATGAGATTCTGGACAATCGAACCAACAATACCTGGCCCACCACCTGGTTTGCACCGAGACTAACGGGTAAAGGTCCTTTTAAAGATGTTTATTCGGTTATGGCAAATTGGGGTGCGAATCATGGTGCTTTTAGTTACGGGCATATCGGTAGTGATTTAATCACCCTGGCTTCTATGCTAAGAATCCCAGTTTGTATGCATAACGTGGATGAAAACTTGATTTACCGTCCAAGCACCTGGGGAGCTTTTGGTATGGACACCGAAGGATCAGACTATAGAGCTTGTCAAAGCTTTGGTCCTCTATATGGATAATAAAAATGAATTTTAGTAGAATTGGATAATAACTAAGTTGATGATGAGAGGGGTTGTTGCAAGCGTTGATGCGAAAATGAATTTCCAATGGCAAAGGTTTTTGCTGGATCTTACTGCTAATCATTCAAAGATTGGGATGATTAGCAGTATCATGAAACAGATTTACCAAATTAAAGGCAATCTTTAATTCTTGGGTCTATTCGTAAATTGAAGTACCCAAAAGCGATATTAAAGAAATGTTTCAAACTATAATAAAATAGCTTTTTAGTGGCTTATAAATCGAATTTTTCTGCTCGGTGTGCTTTTAAATAACTCATACAGAATTCATCTTTGCCAGCCAGTGTTTCAGCTGCAATCATATTAGCCATCATCCGCTTGTCTAATGGATTAATAATCAATCCATCCAAACCATTAGCAATAGCCATAATAGCAAAAGCCTGATTTAAGTGTTTACGATTCGGTAAACCAAAAGAAATATTGGAAAGACCACACATGGTATGAACACCAGGAAAGGCATCAACAATAGCTTTAACTGCATTTAAAAACTCGATTCCAAAGGTCTGATTGGTAGAAACCGGTTGTACCAGAGGGTCAACATAAATATTTCCAATCGGAATGTTTTTTTGAACCATACCGTTAACCAGTTTATCGGCGATTGCCAAACGTTGATCAGTGGTTTCAGGCATCCCCTCGTCACTCATACATAATGCCACGATTTTCATATCTGTTCCAGCCACGATTGGTACCAAAGCCTCATAACGATCTTTTTCCAATGAGATAGAATTTAACATCGGTGCTACATCACCTTGATGCGCTTCCATCGCTGTTGTAATTGCTTTTGGGCTTGGGCTATCGATACTGCAGGGGGCTTTGACTACTGACTGAACAGTTTCAACCAGCCATTTTAAATACTCAGGCTCTTCATCTACAAAAATACCTGCGTTAACATCAATAAAATCAGCTCCAGCTTCAAACTGATCCACTGCAATCTTTTTGATATATTCTGCATCTTTATTACGAATGGCTTCGCCCATTTTTTTACGACTAGCGTTAATTAACTCTCCGACTACAATCATGCTGGATTCTCCTTTTTTACAAATAATCGTTGATAAGTTTGAATTGAAATTTAAAGGATCTTTGCAGGCAATTTCAAATTTGACAATCCACTTCTTAAAAAATCTATCAATCAGAAATAAATCTGATGGCTGGAATACTGATTAATAAAATTCTAATATGGGTTTTAAGCCCTATTTTAAAAGCATATGAAGACCATCAATTCGTTTTTTTTAAAGCGCTATCTAAGATAAAAACTTATTAAGATCACTAATAAAAGTTGAAGTAAATTGTCCAAGATCAACTTTTTAGATCCTAAAATGGTACTTTTCAATTCTAAAATATGGAAAAGATTATCATGAGACTTATTTTGTATTAGAATCAATACACAATAATATATAATTTAAGCCCAATGATTAATATTTTTGAAATTCGGAAAAATGAATGGTAGCATTTTTATTGCACAGCTTTGGGTTTAATACCCCGCCCCTTGGGGCGTCCTGTCATCTCGAACGAATGTGAGAGATCTTGTCCTAAAGGAAAGATTTCTCCCTGCGGTCGAAATGACATGCAGCCATTCTACAGTTAATATGGATACCTCGTCCGCTTGCGGCGGGGTAGTTCATTTTCAAATTGGAGCGCTTACTACAAACCAGTGATATCATACTCCCCTAATTTTAAAGGATATTTCCCATATTCTTTAACCAATTTGACGACATAATCGTAACTTTCAGGAGATACACTGTTAGGAACCGAATGATCGGATTGAAATATTAAACCACCACCTTTGGCCGCATTCAATTTGGTTAAAACGATCTTTTTCAATTCATTCTGGCTACAATCCGCCCATTCCATGACATTCATATTTCCGCAAAAACCAATCTGGTGTCCATATTGTTTTCTAAGTTCTACAACATCCAAATCAGCTTTAGCTTCAATGGGATTATGGGCATCAACTCCCATATCGATAAAATCTTCGTAAACTTTGTTAACATTGCCACAGCTATGATAAATTACGGGCAAACCATGTTCATGGCAAACATCAATGATCTTTTTTAAACCGGGTTTGTAATATTTACGCCAATAATCAGGAGAATAGAATACATTATTGGAATAAGCCATATCACCCCAAACCACAAAACCGTCCAATAACCCACCTGCCGCTTTAATTTGAGCTTTTGTGAGTTCCAATGCAAATTCATTGGCTCTTTCTACAAATCGTCCGTATCTTTCCGGGAATTGTCCAATCCAATGCAGTGCTTTTTCTATACCAATGATGCGGGTCATATATTCATTGGCCTCACAAATACTGCCATAAACCGGAAAATCAGGATAATAGGATTTAACGGTATCCAACCAGGCCGGCGTATTGCGACTAAAACCATCACCAACACCGGCAATCTGATTGTCACCAGCACTATAGAATCGTCGATCATCCCTGGGATCTATAAATTCAAATGCTTCTGCTTTTTCAATGGTATCGGTGTCATAGGAGACATATTCCGGCATGGGAACGGAATAAATTTTACGAAGCACCGCTTCAAAACCGGTTCGAACAGTGATCTCATTATTGTCTTCATGCAGTACTTCGAAATCTTTGATATGGGGATCCATATTAGGAGTGGTCACAATCCAATCCAAATCATAATATTTATAAATATCAACATCATCAGGGAGATTAAATGCTTTTCGCCATTCTTGAATAAAAGCTCCCCAAAAAAAATCACTGATCGGGACACGATCTGCTTCTTCATGACGCAGGGTTTTGTTCATTCTATCCAATTTAGCCAGGCAATTGTCGCTTCTTTTCATGGTTGTATCTCTATCAAAAATTGATTTGAAATATTGGCAGAGCCTATGGTCTCTGACCATCCTCAAAGAGGATGGCTTTAAGCATTAAAGTAAAACAAAGATTGGTTTAAAGAAAATCCTGCCAAGTGTTGAGTCATTAAAATTTGAATTGAGTAACAGAAGTTTTCAGGTGATCAGCCAACTGCGTCAAACTTTTGGATTCATCGTGAATTTTTAGTACATCACTAGAAGCGTTATTAAGGGCAGTATCAAGTTCTCTTATATTAATAGATATTTCTGAAGAATTGGTATTTAAATTGGCCGAGCTTTTTGCATAATTAGATACTGTAAGAGATATCTCTTCAATTAATTTAGCAATATCCGCACTTCCTGTGGCAGATTCGGTAACACTATTAACCACTAATTCCACACTTTCCGCGCCTTCACTTGCCAATTGGTTGATTGAACTCGTCGCCTCACTGATTTTAAAAATAATTTGTGATACAGCTTTAATTGACGCTTCTGAGTTCATCGAAAGCTGCTGAATGTCCGTAACTCGTTTGGCAATATTTTCAGCAGACGTGGAACTTTGTTTAGCTAAGTCTTTAATTTCATTAGCAACAACTGCAAATCCTTTTCCGGCTTCTCCAGCTGAAGCAGCCTCTATATTCGCGTTTAAAGCCAACAAACTGGTTTGTTGGGCAATTTGTTTGATAATTTCTGTTACTTCGCCGATTTCAGCAGCAGCTTTATTTAACGCTTCAGTGACAGTTGTAGCTTCATTGGAAGTCTGTCTTGCTTCATCAGCTATTTGGAAAGCATGTTTTGAATTGGAAGAAACAGTTTTGATATTATTTGCCAGTTGATCCGTAGCTTCAGATATTCTGGACATGTTTTGCGACATTTCTGTTGTCGTTGCTGCAATTGATTGGATGTTGGCTTTTATTTCCTCCGAACCTGAAGCCATTATTGAGATATTGTCAGAGATTTCTGCCGAAGCTTCAGCTACAACATTAGACTGACCGGTTACTTCCTTAATTGAAGTGGAAATGATTCTGGATACTTCAAAAAGACTATTTGAAGATTCAACCAATGAATCTGAGCTAGAAGCTGTTTGGTTAATTAATTCGGATAAATCCTTTGCCATTTTTTCCATTGACTTTCCAAGCATATCATCTTCAGAAGCGAGATCAATTTTATTGGTTAGGTCCCCATTAGCGACAGATTCAATAAATTTTGCCTTCTTTTTTAATGTTTCAATAAATATTTTTAGCTCTTGATTAATTTCTCCGATCTCATCTCTTTTTTCTATATCAATCGTAATATTAACATTACCTTTGGTGAGGTTTTTGATGATTTTCGTTAATTGAGACAAAGGAGCCAACTGCCTGACTATGATAAAAAATGCAACTAAACTGACCAGGAACATAACGGTTAAACCGGTAATTGTTAAAATGAAGATATTTTGTCTAATTTTTTCATATGTTTTTTCCTGTGAGATAGATAAAGTTACGTATCCAATCAACCGATTATTATGTAACAACTGCATTAAAACAGAATCATAAGTAACACCGTTCATGTCGGTTAAAGTGATAATTTCATCATCTTGACTGATGGTAGCAGGATCTAAATTATACATTGGTGAATAACCTTTAAGCGTTTTACCTTTTTCATCATAAATATTGATATCAACTCCAAGAGAAAAGCTTTGTGAATCTGTATCAATTGGTAAACGTTTGTTAAAAAGGAAAAACCCCGCATTCATGTTTTTCTTTAGCCCCTCCGGTTGATCATTCCCATGGAATAAATAGGCTTTTTTCATGGTGATATAAATCTCATGCTCAAAAAAAGTCAGATTAATCCCTTCCACTAATTGTTCTATGTTCGGTAAAAAGAAAGATTCTTTTTCTAGTTGTTCCTGATCCATTTCAAGATAGGATGTCCCCTTAGCATTAGGAAGGATAGCTCCGTTTTCAAGATAGAGATAATGGTTCTCGTATCGAAATAAAAAAATTCTTTTTAATTTGCTCTGCTTTTCTAAGGTGTAGAATGCATAATCCGATTTAGTGGCCAGACCCAGCTTGATCAAATTGTTTTGGGAACTAACATCAATTTCACTCATAGAAGACCAATCTGAAGCGGCCAATCCCTGAAAAATGCTTTCGAGCTCTTCATTTTGATCAAAATTAAGTTGAAATTGTTCATTTAATTCCTCGATAGATGCAATGATCGAATCCTCAATGGAAATATAAGAGTTTTCCAATCTCTCTTTGTTTTGATTTTGGTTTTGAGTATTAATCAAATATGAGGCGAACAGTACCGAAAGGATGATACTTACTGACATCCCAATTATAAGAGTAAGCAGGATTTTAGTTCTAATTTTCATGCGGATTCCTTAATTAAACCAAGCTGAAATGCTGTGGTAAATGATTTCATCATCTGTATGATTTAACATTAAAGTTTTTGTTTTTTCTTTCAAAAAATAAAAATCTGAGGAAGATTTTTTTTATTAACATATTTTGTGTGTTCCATCAATAATTTTTTCTCACCATAAAAATGTAAAGTGAAAATTATAGTTATTAAAATTGCTATCTCCTGTGCTGTCATTCTGAACACTGAATTGCGATACTCTGAGCAAGAATGAAGAATCTCTTTCAGAATGGTAACAGATCCTTCACAAGTTCAGGATGGCAGATATGGTCTCAGAATGAAATTGAATCATTGACACACTCGACCAGGCGGAAAAGCCATTGATTCAGGACCATTCTCAGAGAGGATAGTTTTATCCATTGAAATAGAGCTGCAATCGAATGCATGACTATTATTATAACTGAAGGAAATATATTAATTTAGAAAAAAATACACTTGTTTTTTAAATCCTTTATAATCAGTATATTATATAGTAGTTATACATATTTAGTATGATATTTTTTTAAAAATAAAACTCTGTTCTAAATAAAAAAGCTCGAATTGTTTACCGATAACAGGTTGGTCCATTTTTATTAATGATTTTAATGTTTAATTCATAATTGTTTATCAGGTGCTAAAATCAAGAGTAATTAGCTGCTTATATAGAATAATAATAGTAAGTTGATGGCTTTTGACCCAATATATTTCTTGCCATATATTTATAGTACCTGTAGAGCTAACTCATTTGTAAAACGATTGCATAGACTCTTTGATATATTTAATTTGATATAATTAAATAGTGCGCTTCTGTTTGACATGGCGTTAAATTAAGGGTTTCCTTGAAAATTCAGAAAGTGATTTACTTTAGAGTCGTCGATTTTTAATATTGGTAAGAACTGAATGGATTGAAATCAGTGCAAATGAAGGAATCAGATATTGGCGCTTCATTAATTGAAAAGCGAGTAAGAATTAATTATGAATTCAGGAAGAAAAAATATAACGGCAACGGCTAAAGATGTCGCAAAAATGGCGGGTGTTTCAGCTTCTACGGTTTCCAGGGTGATCAATAATGATGTGCGAATTTCTTCAGTTACCAAAGCAAACGTTCTTAGGTGTGTTAAAATACTTGATTATAAGGTCAACAATATTGCCAGAAGTTTAAAAACGAAGCATACCTACACCATTGGATTCATAGCGCCGGAAATTTCCGAAGAGTTTTTCATGCGGATTGCCAAAGGGGCAGAGGGCATTTTACAGAAAAACGGTTATTCCCTAATAATTTGTAATGCCAATGACAATTTGAAGGATGAAACCGATCGCATTCATCTGTTACAGGAAAAACAGGTCGATGGTGTTATCATCATTCCATCCACTAACGAAGGGAAAAACTATCAGATCTTACGTAACGCAGGCATTCCGGTTGTATTAGCCGATCGTCTTGTGAATAATTTTGAAGCTAATACTGTATTGGTGGATAACATCAATGGCACTTATGCAGCGATTGAACATATCATCAATCTGGGAGTTAAACGAATAGGGTTTATTGGAGGGAAAGAAACGCTATCTATTGCCCAGGAACGATTTGAAGGATATAAACGGGCGCACAAAGATTATAATATTCCCATCGATAAGGAACTGATTAAGTTTGGTGATTTTCATATCGATAGTGGTTATCAATTAATGAAAGAATCGCTCTCAATGGATAATCCACCACAGCATCTTTTTATTTCAAATTATTATATGCATGTCGGCGCAGTTAAGTACCTGATTGAGAAAGAGGTGAAAAAACCTTTTTCCGTTGGTATCAGCAGTTTTGATGACATGCAGTTGTCTGCTTTGTTAGGACATGCTTCTGTGACTGTCTCCCAACCCATTATTGAAATTGGGGAAACAGCCGCTAATTTGCTGTTAAAAAGAATCAAAGAAAAAGGTGCAAAAGTTCCCTTTCAAACCACTCGTCTAAAGACTAAATTAATTTACTATCAAACCTACTAAATTTACCATTGACCTGAGAAAACCCAGTAAACTTTCAATCATCTTTATTGGTGATTGAGTCCAGGTATGATTATTATTTATCTATAATTGTCATACTTTCGGATTTGAATCTCAGTCAGCGTATACTGGTGGTGACTATTGCTAAAATAGTCGATTATGGTATAAGTATTTTTAGAAAAAACATCATTCCCAAATTTAAGAAATCATTTCTGAAAAAAATAAAAAATACTTATACTACAATCGCTATATGTAACAAGGTCCAACAAAATCAACATAATGCTATAGATTATTGTGGGAATTATTTATCGATCTTCTTCTTTATATTTCATTAATACCAATAAGGAGCAATAAAAATGATACTTGCCTGTGGTGAAGCCTTAATTGATTTTATTTCCCAAAAAGATAGTAGTGGGAATATATTGTATGAACCCTGCCCGGGTGGTTCCCCTTTTAACACTGCCGTTACCATTGGTCGGACGGGAGTGCCAGTCGGGTTTCTGGGGCGTCTTTCCAATGACATGTTTGGTGATTTGTTAATGGATTACATCAATCAAAATAAGATTAAACCTGCCTTTGTGCTTCGCAGTAACGAACCGACAACACTCTCTTTTGTAAAAAAAAGAGATGACAAAACATCAGAATATGCTTTTTATGCGCAAAACTCCGCCACTTGGAATATAGTCAAAAATGATATTCCCCCTAGGCTTAGCCAAAAAATTAAATGTTTCCAGTTTGGTTCGATTTCGATGACGATGCAACCGTTTGCTGATACGGTTGAAGATTTTATTGCCCGGGAAAAAGATAATATTATCATCTCTTTTGATCCTAATATCCGACCCGGTATGATTAAAAACCACCAGGCATATTTGGAAAAATTTGAAAAATGGAGTCGGTGCTGTTCTATCATTAAAATGAGTGATGAAGATCTTGAATGGCTATATCCTGGATCTTCCTTAGAAGATGGACTGGAGAAAATATTAAATTTGGGAGCGGTTTTGGCGATTGTTACCTGCGGAGAAAAGGGTGTTATCGCTCGCAATAAAAAAGCAGCAGTAGCTGTGCCGATTTATGATTTACCGTTGGTTGATACCGTTGGTGCAGGGGATACGTTTCATGGGACATTGCTGGCCTGGTTATACCGCCAGGGTTTAATGGAACGTTCGCTACTGTATCAATTATCGGAGGAAAAACTTCGGGAAGCTGTGCAATATGCCATAAAGGCTGCGGCCATTAATTGTTCACGTCGTGGTGCCGACCCTCCCTGGGCTGATCAAATGCAAGACTAAAATGGATTCTCTAAAAAGGAAAAATAATGAATAAAAGTAAAGAGAGAAAGATTGGTGAGACACTCAATGCTATCACAGATGAATTAAAAATATGCCTGGGTTCAATTAGTGAAGCGTCAGCAGAAAATGCTTTGATGATGATTGAAGTTGCTGATAGAATTTTTTGTGCAGGTGCCGGTCGCAGTGGTTTGGCCGTTCGTGGTTTTGCCATGCGCTTAATGCACCTGGGTAAAACGGTTCATGTGATGGGGGACATTACTACACCTGGAATAAAAGAGAGTGACTTATTGATTGTTGCTTCCGGTTCCGGCAGGACTGCCAGTCTGGTAGCGGCAGTGAAAAAAGCGAAGGGAATCGGTGTTAAGGTTCTTTTATTGACCATTGATCCGGACTCTCCTATCGGAAAGATGGCTAACTTTTTGGTAAAATTCCCAGCTCCCTCTGAAAAAGTAAAGGGAGGAGGTTACGCAGTTTCCATACAACCGATGGGAGCACTCTTTGAACAATCTCTGTTGATATTTATGGATTCATTAATAGTAACATTAATGAATCGACTTAACCAGACTTCAAGTATCATGTTTGAAAACCATGCTAACCTGGAATAGGTGTTAACAATGATTTTCTGATCATATCACTTTGGCTGATTTGATTTCATCAGAATGATTCTTCTTTCTGCCATTTATCCAGAACGGAGGATGTCTCTTGAGTAATGATAATATTAATAGACTGTTCGAGATTACAGTATTGAAATCAACCATGCCAAAATGATAGGTGGCTATTTGATTAAGCTATTTCTAATAAACTCTGATGTTGCAATAGGGTCTCTTTTTTTAATGAGTGCTTCGATTTTTTCCATGCCTTCTGACTCAAGAATAGCTTCAAGTTTTTGAAGGTAAAGCACACTGGATTTAATAGCACCATATCCATCTTCACGATAGGGGTATTGATCCATTGAATGCCAGCCAGAATAATTGGTCTTTTTTAACCAGAAGAGTATTTCAAAAAACTCAGTCAGACGCAAGGATCCGACAATCATATCATCATCCCAGGCATTGTAATTATCATTGTAGTGCATGTGAAACAGTTTATCGCCTGCCATTTTAAGCAAGGCAATCGATTCTCCAACATTTTCATATGCCGCGAAAGCATGACCGGTATCAATACAGACACCCACGTTTTCCATGTTTAGTTCTTTGACCAATAAAATAGCGTCCGAGACTCTAGCCAGGTAAGAATGGGTTCTGGGTTCTTTTAATTTATATTCCATGGCAAAACGAACCCCTTTGCTGGCTGCATACAGGGCACACTCTTTTATACCATCATAAAACCAATGTCGTTCTTCCATATAATCCGCACATAGCGCATAGTCGTACCCATCCTGACC
>Ga0233437_1003865_pt1 | contig 18767 bp, 37 predicted proteins | sample SI_122_August201_FD_182714 | JGI IMG/M metagenome (GOLD analysis project Ga0233437, IMG submission 182714) | Seawater microbial communities from Saanich Inlet, British Columbia, Canada - SI_122_August2016_200_MG | ecosystem: Environmental > Aquatic > Marine > Inlet | place: Canada: British...
CTGGAGTTCCAGTAATAGCTATAACGTCCTTCTTGCTTACTGTCTGCCCTAGTTTAGGAATGTAGTGTCGCTTTAGCCATCGCTGCAAGAACATACCGATCTGTTCCTTCACCATCACGAACTGTGACTGTGCTGAACGTGACTGTAGTACTGCGTTAGTTGCTGGAGTAGATGATGGGAGCTGTTCACCCGTAACTGCCTCGAAGGCGCTAGTAACTCGCTCTGACCATCCTTGGATCACTGACTCGTCTCGGTAACTAGCTGCTGAAGCCTCTTGTACGACAAGCTGTTGCAAGTCATCCATGTTGTTCAAGACAACTGCTCCGTTAGTAGTAAGCCGTGAGAGCATCTGTGGAGTAACTCCAGAACCCTTTCGGATCTTGAATAGTCCCAGCTGTGATACTCGTGCTCGATTGATACGTACGTTTACAACTGTGTTCAACCAAACCTGCAACGCCATTAGAGATTCTGCTGGTCCACGACCGTGCCAACGACCAGGTACACGTTTATAGCGGATCTCTTCGTAGGGCTTGATTACCTTCTTCGTACCGTCAGTAATTGTATTCTTTTCAATAAGGTGGACTCGGTGCTCTCCATACTCCAGACCAGATACAACGATGTGTCCCTCTACTAGTTCGTTCTCATCCTTTTCCTTTCCTGTAATAAAACTGAGCGGCATAAGCCCCCAGCGTTCATAAACATCAATAAGCTCATCTTGTCCTGAAGTAACGCCAAAGTGTCGGTCATTACGAGATACCGATGTGCTTCCCTTAACGTCGTCTGTGTCGTCCCATCCGTCCATTGCTTTAAGCTGTTCTGGGTTTAGAGCAGCTCGTTCAATTACAGCGTTAGCATCCTGAATGCTTTCCGCTGAAGGATCAATAAGGAAGTTCAGTAGATCAACCTGCTTGATGCGTACAGTCTTGTCACCACTGCTTTGACTGACAAAAGTCTTCCAAACTACAGTTCCGTCGATAGCCAAGTCACGCTCTAGCTTATCTAGGTACTCACCAAAGTACATTTGGTCTAGCATCGCACGTGTTATTTCACGCATGAAGCCAGTAAGACCAATAGCTTTAGCACTCTTAGCTCGGAAGTTAATGTCCTTGGTATCAAGGTCGATGTTCTTAACGATCGCATCAACTGTTGATTCTGTTAGTGGAACCCATGTCTTTGCTTGCCCTGTAACAGGGTCGTTGCTCTCATCAAAGATCCCGTAATAGTTCTTACGAAGGTTCTTAATGAGGTTACGCATGTTGAACGCAACACGTGGTGTTACAAGTACAGTAGCCTCTTCCCACTCGTTTCGTTCTGTCTCGATCAGAGTGACGGCTGCCTGCTTGTATTTGTTATCTAAAGTTTTGGCCATAGAGATTAAATTCGTAATCATCATTCAAAGCCTCCTTGTAACCCTCTAGTCCATACCTAACCGCGTCCATTGAATGTGAGAACGTATGCTCGGGTACGTTTAGTATTTTACCATTTTTATCAGTTTTCCATAAGTAGTTCCGATACTCCCTAATAATATTGGTGCTTCTACTGGTCACAGACACTCGCTGATCCTGCACAAAGTTGATTCCCTGTGCAACACTTCCTGGTCCCTTCTGGCAACCGACGATGCTAACGCCGTGGTCTGCAATCTCATCAATACTCTTAGGCTCTGCGCTATCTGCAATCACCATTACCTGTTCTGCCTGTGCCTTGATGATGTCTGCTAGCTCTCGGTTACTCATCCCTTTACGGTACAGTCGTTCGTCCAAAATAAATCCACCGTTGTAGCTGTAGATATCTACCAACGTACTTGGGTCATTTGAGTATCCAAAGTCCATTCCTCTGCGCTCTAGTCGTGCTTCATGTGGAATCTCGTCAATTATCTGCCAATCCTTATAGATCTTCCCTTCCACCTCTCCTAACTGCCCTAGTCCATATACCTGCCACCAACCCTTACGGTTCTTACGCTGTTCAATAGAGTCTACGATCTCTGGGCTTAACGCTTCATTATCTAAATAGGTCAGGGTGATGTGTTCAACGTCACTACGCTGTCCCTTGATGTGTTGGTAGAACCAGAACTCATTAGTTGGGTTCCAGTCAATAAAACAAAACTCCTTAGTACGAACCTCTAGCTCCTCAAACGCCATGAACGGCACGTTGTTCGCCTCATTGATGAACAAACGCTCTCGTCGCCCTCCACGTAGCTTATCGGCCGTGTCAGCGCCAAAGAATTCTAGCTGTGATCCAGTCTCAAACGTGTAGATCTTATCTGTCTCTGCCCAGCTATTGTCGTTCCAATAGTTATGGGTTCTCATTATCTTCTTGAAGTCTCTTAGTGATCCCTTCTTCAAGTGAGGCATAGACTCAGAAACAACCGATGTAAGAGTCGGCTGCTTGTCAGTCTGAGCCATAGCTATCAGATACAGCAGGATGGAGATTGTCTTACTTGCCGATGTACCTCCCTGCACACAGCGAACCTTCTTTGTAAGGGCTTTGATCTTTCTTGTAGCAGTAGTTTCACGAAACATACACTTTCTCAGCGTTCTTTCTAGCTATCACAGCGTCTGAATATTGTTCAAACAAACCCAGGCTCTTATCTTTTCCGTTCACCTTTATCCTCGCACGCCACTTCCCTCTCTGCTTATGCCAGCCAATACCGACATCTTGGTTGTTGGTACTGATATTCGCCATCTGTTGATACTTGTTTACCCACCTGCAGTTACTTGGCTCATAGTCCCCATCAACATCAATCCTGTCGATTTGATGGCCATCGGGGCGTTTACCCATATCCTCAACGAATAGCTCAAAACCTTTTTCAGACAACCAACGGTCGCAAACCTTAATACCCCGACCACCGTAGCGCTTGTAGTAGTGATAACCAGGGCTGGAGCAACGCCTATACATGTTCCAGTAAACCGAATACAACGGATGGGACCGCAGAGTACCTCTCTTATTTCCGTATGTATATCCCATTTACCTTCAGTCCTTTAATCTTGATTGTCGCTGTCGTCTCCTTGAACATTTCTTTCAATCATCATGATTGGTGAAGGTAGGTCTTTCCCATCTCCTCCAGTTAGCTCTGTTCTACTACTGAAGCCGTCATCCTTACCTTTTCTCTCCAACCACCAGTTAGCTTGGGTCTTATCTCCTGACTCTATTGCTCCAGAAATAACCTTTTTAGCCTTATAATTGACCATTTTCTTCAATGCTTCCTTTCGCTCTGAAAACTCTGGGTGCTTCTTTTGATAATCATAAAGTGCGTCTTTGCCAATCCCAGCGACAAAACATGCTTCTAGGTCTGTTGCGCCAACGCTAAAAGCGTCCTCTAGTTTCCCGATGACTTCTGGTGTCATTACTGTTGGTCTCCCTGTGTCTGCCATACTATTCTTCTCCTTCAAACATTAGGTCAATTACTTCCTTTCTCGTCAGCCATAGATCTTGGTTGCTCTTGCCCTTATATGGGTGTTCTACGTGGGCATCGTGGTCGAAAGCTATGGCCGAATTACTTGTATCACACTTAAATTGTACCCCATTCTTGTACAATCTGTAACCGAGGTCTACGTTCTCGAAGCCAAAGTCAGTGTCGTATCTCTCTTCAAATGCCCCAGCTTCAACGATAAGTTTCTTCGGAGCTGCTCCCCAATCTATCTCCCATTCATGGTATTCAACCTTTCCCTCTCGGTGTGATCGCCAGTCCCATTTAATGCTTGTATCTTCCTTGGTTAGTTTACCTGTTGCAAACGTACCTAAGTCCTTTGCTTTCCCTACTGGGGCTGTAATAGCCGTGTTTGGGTTTGCCTTATAAAAGTCCCACATCTTCTGTAGTGCATCAGGTCCTATCTTGATCCAGTCCTGTAAGAACACTATCAACTCTCCTTGGGCTTCCTTCACTGCTTGGTTCATCTGGTAGGCAAGGTCTGGCTTTGCTCCTGGGACAGACAGTCTTGGTAGCCACTCTACGCCGCCAAAGTTTTGTCTCTGCATGGATTTGAACGCTTGCTCTAGTCCTTGTGGTCGTATGCTTGGTGTTATTACACTTATTCTCATATTGAAAAATACTTCTTCTTTGTTAGGTGACTCGTCACACCAGTAGGTTTCGCACATCTTCGGTCGCTTATCAGTTCCATATACGCCGCATTTGTTATCTTTCGTTAGATGTTCACATGCTACGTCTAGTTTACCGCTAAAGTCCCCGCGCTCGTCCTTGAATACTTGTATGTCGTGATAGCTTGCCCATTTAGCGTGGTCTTCGCTGAACAATGGGAAGTACATCACCTTGCAGCAATCCCCTACACACTTTCGGTTACAGTTTAGTGTGCAGTCATCACAGCTCATAATGCTTGGTTGGGTAGCCTTCCCCACTTGGTGAAGAACTTGTTTGCATCCTCTTCTTCAATTGCTGTTCGCTCAGGGATAGTTGTACATGTTCTTCCTCCCTCTGTTATCACGTTGCAGCTTGGTTCTGACTGTACCTTCACTCGTGCTTCCTTGCATCGTAGTACGTAGTCAGTGTCAGAGCAGTAGAGATAGAACTGTTCGTCTAGATATCCAACCGTTTCCAGTACTTTCCTCGGTATTACGAAGAAGCATCCCCAGAAATATTGCTCCTTTCCGTTCATCTTCGGGCTTACAACCGCGTTCTTACACATATCCCTGATGTTTCCCTCAAGTACGATGTCGTTATTCACTACTGCAACATAGTCGCCCCTTGCTATAGATAACCCTGTGTTTACTGCCTTTGTGAATCCTAGGGTTCCTATCTCGTTGGTTACAATAATCAGCTCATCGTAATCCTTCAGTGAAGCAACGCATTCCAGTAGCCGCTCATCATGCTCCTTTCCAGGAACGTGGGGAATGACAACGCTTAGAAACTCTTTGTTGCCCATAAACATCCGAAGCTAACTGTTGATCCGTCTGGCTTCTCTTCCATATGGGTTCCAAAGTATTCAGTGGTTTCAAACCCTAGCTGCTTCAACTCGTGGATCTTCCAGTGGCTAAGATGGTCTTGTAGTGGGTTATCCCATGTGTTCTTTCGGTGGAAGTCTGCTGGTTCTACTGGGAAGAGGAGTACCAGTTTCTTCTTTGCTCGTTCCTCTAGCCGCTTAATCCATTTATGTCCGTCTTCCTTGGTCATGTGCTCTAGCACGTCAAAGGACACAATAACGTCGAACTTCCCTGTGAACTTTCGTACGTCGCCAACTATAAATTTGTGCTTCTTTGCTTTGAACTTCTTTTCCTTTGCTTCTGCAATGGATTCCTTGTGACCATCTACTGAAGTGAGTTCTTTCCATGGGTAGTCGCACATCTGTGCAGCAACAACAGACCCGTAAGGTCCGCATCCCAAGTCCAGACAAGTTAGCTTCTTGTGGTCTAGGTCACCAATGTGTAGTCCTAAGTCAAAATGATTGCGCATATTTACATTGATTGGAAGGAATTACTTCGGGTGGTTCTGTCTGGCACGTACGTCTTGCCTGCCTCCTTAAAGCATTCTGTTGAGCAGAGCTTCTTCTTATAACCGAGGAAGTGTTTCCCCTCTTTTACCTTCTTTCCGCACTGTTCGCATTTAATCATAGAATGGATTTTAAGCCCTCTTCAATTCGAGAGGCGTATGTTTCTTCATCCCAGTGGCCAAAGAGCGCAGAGCGGGTGTCTACTGGCTCCTGAGCCATCACCTGTTCGATCTTCTCTCTGATCTTTGCAGGTTCAGGGTCAACTATCCAGTCTTCTCTCCCTATGCCCTTGAGATACTCGGAACATTTGATGCTGTCTGACATGACGATCACTGGTGTGTTCATTGCTAGTGCTTCCAGTACAGTCCGTTGTGATCCGCCGATGTTCTTACTGGTAACCAGTATCACTTTACTTTGTGCCATTAGGAATCGGTTCGTCGCAGCAGATACATGTGGCACTACGGTCACACCCCTCTTCATAGGTTCTTCCCAGCAGTACCGTTCTCTTTCCTCATACATATAGCCTGCACACATTGCTCGTAGGCCAGCTACAGACTTATAGAATAGGTCGTGGCGCTTCCAGTCAGCGAATGTTGCAGGGAAATAAACGTCTATGTTCCTCTGTGCGTTTTCAATAGGTGTGTAGAGTCCTGTGTTTGTTCCAAAAGCAACCGTACAGGCAACCTCTTGCTCGTCGAACTTCTGTTTATACTCATCATTCTCTACAAAGACGTGAGCAAAGCGGTACCAGTTCTCTGCCATCGTGTCGCCGCCAGCAAAACAAAGGGCCATTGGTATACCAAGTTTCCCTAGTGGTTCTGCGTGTGGTCGTGTGCAGTCCGCCCAGTGAAGGATTGTGTCAGGGCTAAACTCCTTTACGTCTTCTACTAGGTCGCTGCTTGGCACTACGTGGATGGGGAAGTACTCGTGTGGGATAATTTGCCGTCTCCCTATGGTGTAGAACTTTACATCGTGTCTGGTGCACAGAGACTTAATAGCCGCACACAGCCCATCTTTCCAAGTGATGGTCTGTTCTGTTGCGTTTTCCCAGTCCCAGATGATAGCTATTCGCATAGGTTATCTTTTGTAGATATTTCCAACGATCTCTTTGTTCTTGCCGTACTTTACGTTCCATCCGTTGTGATTCCGATTGAGTGTCCACTTAACTATCATGGTTCCTTTAGACCCGTTAAGGGTTCCGTCCTTCTTGAAATGTATTGTCTTTAAAATGTCCCCACTCCATATCTCTGTTCCTTTGCGATCGTAGATACCTGTAAATCGCCGCCAAAGTTTTGTGTCTGTGCCTTGAAACTTGTGCTCTTCTAAAACTTCTCCCGTACGTGGGTCGATAGCCTTCAATTTAAATACCTCCATATTCAATGTTATTAGTGAAAGAGATTCTTGAGAGGGCCGACCAGAGCAGGAGGAAAACTCTAGCAAGCCCACCTAAGAATCACTTAATCTTTAGTTCCAAGTATACATTCATGAAGGTAAAGTCCAAAACTTCTCCAGCCTTCTTCTCCTTGCTCTTAGCCTTCAACAAAAACTCCATTACCTCTTCTAGAGCCTTGTCTAGTTCTCCGTTTATTACTTCCCCCTCTGGTGTGATCATTGTCATAGAATCATTACCTCTGGTTTAGAAAAGCCTTTGGTGAACAGCCAGCATTCCTTAAACGAGTTCGGTGGATTCTTCCAGTCTCGGTGTGGCTGTAGTTTTTTACCGTATGTGCTGCTCTTGTTGCTTTTGACCTGTATGAAGCGTGTGTGCTCTCCATTGGTTGCTATTGCGTCCCAAAGGCCAAAGAAATCTACTTGCTTCATGTAACGTGTTGGGTTTGGCGCCAAAATTACCTCGTACCCCTCTGCCTCTAGTAGGCGTTTAGTACGTAGTTCATTCTTACGACCCAGTGCTCTAGTTGATGGCATATTCCCCTTTGTTTAATCTTCTACCCCCGACCTAAGTCAGAGGTCGTTATGGAACACCTATCTTCGATAGGGAGTAGAAGAAAAGATCGTTGGGTGGTCAGTGGTCACATTCCACCCCGTGATCTTTCTGAGACTCTTTCACAAGTTCTCACTCACTGACGTGGGCATGTCAGCAGATATATTATACCAAACTTGCCAGCATTATTCAGAGTCTTTGTCAATCCCTTCTACATAGAAACTAGAGCTATCACTAACATATATAACTTCTTCTTCCAGTTCTCTGTCTAGGACTTCCTGTAAATCCTCAGCTATGAGCTTGTAGTTGTTAAATGCCGTAGTATTTCCATTATGTGACAAAGCCTGTAGGTTGCCGCACATTTCTGCTAACTGTCTTATGCTTTCTTTCTTCATATATTCTCCTTTAGTTATTTAAATACTTCTCTATCTTCTCCTTCCAGTTATCAAAGCCCATGAACTTCAGTACAACCTTATTTAGAGCTATGTCACACTTATTACAAATGCCTCTATAGACATTGTCGTCCGAACATATCTGCCACTGCTGCTCTGCCTTCTCTCCGCAGCGGTAACACTTGATTCTTCCAATACCTATCTCTGTGTATGGAGTCTTTCTCATACAGTCTTTTTTTTTCTTTACCCATACCCCACCCTTATGCTATCCTAGAACCAAACACTGGGAGGCGTTTGAGGATGGCACTTCGTAAGAGGTGTCTTTTCTTTATACCCTCTGGATATGCACCAGGTTGACGGTGGGAGTGGCTGCACGATACCTCGTACAAACAATCAGAGCCTGGGTTTTTCCATTACCAGAAGATATAAAGTTGTAACGTACTATTCACTTAAAGGGGTTGATGAACTGCCTTTACCTGCAATCAGGGTAATTATTCCCGATCTCCTAGGACGAGACTTACGGCTAGGGATAGAACATCCACACCCATAAATGAATAGAACGGTTCACACGCTAACTACGAGAGAGGCTGTCGCTTACATCGTACTCCGTAGGTGGAGAGGTTATTTTTGGCGTGCTTGGTAGTTTTATGATTTACCTTTGTCCTGGGCGCAATATTGTTAACATTGCCATTGCATCATCTGCCGACGATACTTTGCGTACAGACTCATCTGTAACTCCCAGGAAGAGATAAACCACTCCTGTTACCACAGGGTATAGGTTAGTTTAACGTCATGACTGATACTTGGACGTTTGGTCTATGACTCTTCGGTTGTTGTAGCCTCATGAAAAGGCTGCATCTCTTTAAGGATCTTATTGAACTTAGCAGTCATCTCTTCTCGTGCTGCCTTGTAACCCTCTTCATACCCATCTTGGTACTCTGGGTTATGAGTCTTGAAAAAGTTGTTGAGTGATTGTGCGGTGCGTCCTGCGTACATATATATTTTGGTTACAAAAAATCTCCTTAGAGATAGACGAGGTTTGCATCGGCACACAGTGGCCGTGGGCATCCGCCCGCCTTGTCCATCTCGAAAGAGACATTAACTGTGTTTCATGCACCCACATAATACCACGTTGGAAATTCTTAATGAAGTTGTCCTGTGTATACATTGACAGCATAGCTTAAATCCGCTACTATTTACGTGTATGAATTTTATTGTAAAACAGACAGGAAAGTGCAAAGGTTGTAAGAAGGGAGATAAACCACATCATGCAAAGGGTTTGTGTAAAGCGTGCTATATGCGCATCGTTTTCCGCCCAAGCAAACAGGGTGTGGATAAATAGTTGACATGTAGCGGGAGTATGCTACTGTAGATACATAAGCCAATCACTAAAGGGGAATATGAAAGTACAAGCAACACTCGTAAAGGAGATCAAACCTAATCTAAAGTCACTAAGAGCCGCACACATAGAGATATACGGATTCGATCCACTAGAAGAGGAGCAGAAAGCTATGGGGTGGGCTAAGAGCCAAAACATCTGTGAACACATGCCAGACGACCCAGACGTAACTCAATGTAGCTTCTGTGGATATGAAAAAGCGTAAACTAAGAGCCTTACTCCGTTCAGACTGGCTCACCCACAAGCTCATGCTCCTAAACGTAGCTTTCCTACTAGGAGTAATCACGCTGGCAATACTGAACCTACGACAGCTCATCATTATTCAGAACTTGTTTACCTAGTATGTGGAGACTAATCATTATAATACCAGTTATTGGTTTACTACATGCTTTTGTAACCTATGATTGGCCAGATGCGATAGGTGAGCTTTGTGGAACTGTGCAAGATCTACAGATCGTTCCTTCTTGGGGTGATGATGAAGCCTATTGGTCTATTTTATGGGATGATGGAACGATTACAGGGGACTCAGCAAGTAATGCTCGGCGGGCACCAGCCAATGGAGAAAGAAAATGTAAAGCAATCTACTAGTATGTTGACTGACAAGCAGATGTCCTACCTCAACCACCGTATGGCTGGTTATGTCCGCAAGATGGACTATGACTACCCTACATGGGAGAAATGGGCGCAGGGGAACCTAGATCACTTCACATTCAATAACCTTCTAAAGTCTATTAAAGACTACGAGGATACATGGGACGAGATACATCTAGACTCGTTTAAGGGTCAGGTAAAAGAATTGTATGAGCGAAGAGAAAACACTACAGCATAAGATTCTACTAGTTCAGCAGGCACTAAAGGGGATGTCAAAGGATCAGAAGGGTTTCAACTACAAGTACTACAACATCAACCAACTGATTGCGAAACTAAAACCATTACTAGCAGAACACGGGCTATTGGTCATGCAGCCACTCAGTCACATAGAGGGTAAGCCAGCTATTACCACTGTTGTCGCTTCTAGTGGAGAACAGATGGAATGGACTACTCCGTTACCAACGAACGCTACTGTAGGCGTAGATAAGGGCGGTAAGCAGACTACAGAGACTGATCCCCAGCGAATGGGAGCTGCAATCACCTACTACCGACGATACGCACTAGCCTCATTATTCCTTCTAGAGGCGGAAGATACTGACGCAAACTAATATGAGGGAGATAAAGTTTAGAGCGTGGGATGGAGAGAAGATGCAACCAGACCTAATGAATACTGTTTGTGAGGTTACGTGCCCAACTCTATTGAATCATGCGCTACAACACGTGAAAGAGGACTATGTGATCATGCAGTACACAGGGCTCAAGGATAAGAACGGAGTTGAGATCTATGAGGGGGATATTATTGAAGAGCTTTTTGAAGAGGTTCTTGGAAAAACCCAGGCTTGGGAAGTGATTTTTGCAGAGGGGGCTTTCCGTGACAAAGGTGATGAAAAACATATAGGTGAACCTTTGGGAGAGCTTGACTTGGCTATATGTAAAGTCATCGGTAACATTTACGAATCACCTGAATTACTAAAAGACATAATATGAGCGACCAAAAAGCAGAACCAGTATTCGTAGACGGCCTAATCATAAAGGCCCCAAGAGAAGGAGCTCCAGACTTCGTTAAGGGGAGCCTCTCAATCAAACGTGCAGAGCTTATCGCTTGGCTTACTGTCCGAGAGGAGGAGTGGATCAATGTTGATATCAAGCTAAGTAAAGCAGGTAAGTGGTACGGACAGGTAAACACCTGGAAGAAGGAAGATAGCGGAGGGGACTGGAAGGAGAAGGCTAAAGCATCTATCGGGTACTCAGAGGAACCTAAGATGGACGCAGCGTTGTACCAAGCCCCACCAATAGGAGAAGTTAATTTAGAAGACATACCTTTTAGCTAGTACCTGGGTAAGTATAAAAACTATCCCATCCATTCTAAAGATGTTAAAATGGATGTATATGAAAAAGAAATGTTTCAAGTGCAATAAGACAAAGAAGCTGTCCTTCTTCTACGTTCACAAACAAATGGGAGACGGTCACCTAAACAAGTGTAAGACGTGTACCAAGAGGGATGTTAAAGATCGCTATTATGATCCTAAAGCTATAGAAAGGATTAGGGCATACGAAAGGAAACGGTTCAAAGACCCAGAACGTAAAAAGAAAATAAAGATCTACGCCAGAACGATGCGTGCAAAATATCCAGGGAAATATAAAGCACGGGCAGCGGTCGCTAACGCTATTCGTAAAGGAACCTTAAAAAGAGAACCGTGTGTATATTGCGGGGATCCAAAATCACAAGCACACCACAGGGACTATAGGAAGAAACTGGATATTATTTGGGCATGCTTTAAATGCCACCGCTCGAAAGAACACAATCAACATGTCCACAGCAAGTAAACACTCAGCAGCGTGTCGTAAGTATCGTGAGGACTTTATGGATGAAAAGGGGTACAGCTACTGTGAACAGTGCGGTCGGTCTGATAGACGCACACAGGTACATCACCTAGTTTACGCTAGCCGTGCCCCCAAGCACCCCAACCTACATGACTTTAGAAACCTTCTGCTTGTATGTGGCCAGTGTCACGACAAGTTCCACGGAGGTCAGTATAAAAAGGAGTTCGCTAAGCTAGAGGAGGAGAGAGGATTAAAAGAATTGTTTGTATGAGCCTATTCCAACTACCAGGTGAGGTGAGCAAGGTAACGTCGATGAGTAATCGTAGACTCAGGATTCAGTTCGACTCCCAAGAGAACCTCTCACAAGAACAGATGGCTACGACCATGGGACTGGTAGAGAAGTATGTTTGGGCTTGTTTCATGCCAGATACAGAAATAGCCATAGAAGACGTTATAAACCTGCCTAAGCTGCCAGCCAGGGAAGACAACCAAAAGTCTGACTCGCAGCGTCTAAGGGCCTGTCTGTACGTCCTGTGGGAACAACAGGGAAAGAAAGGAGACTACGAATTGTTCTACCGTACACAAATGGACCGCTTTATAAATGCCGTGAAGGAGAAACTAACTTAGGGGGCTTATGAAATACTGCCAAATCTGCATGAGGAAAAGAGCACAGCGTAAATGGTTTACGTGGCTGTATATCTTCTGTAAGCACAAACCCTATTGGTGTGACGGGTGTAACTCTGAAGTATGGCTTTAGACTTTACAGTTGAAATGGTCCGACAATACACTAAGGCTAAATACGGTGGGTATGAAGACTGTATTGATGCTGATGATGAAGTCAAGACCCTACACTTTCTCATTTATCACCGTTGGTGGACCCCAGCAAGCCTATATAAAGTGCTTTCTAACTATAGCGATAAAATAAAGGAGGCTGCTCACTGTCCTGCTGCGTGTGGTGCCTTTAGAAATAAAAGAACCCATTAGTCGGAACCAATGAGCCTTTGCTCTTGACGTAGGGCAGACTGTTCAGGCCTACCATGTCCAAACCGCCAAGAAGTGGCAATACTATATATAAACCTAGTAACTGAGTCAATATGAGCATCACTAGCGACGTTGAGTCTGTGCTAAGAGACTTTCCTCATACGAGGGATTCGGATAAGAGGTTGATAATGGCTGTCTACTGGAACTTCCACCAAGGGGCTTTTATGCAGGACGAACGGGGGGAATGGGGGATCAAGTCTAGTAAGTTCTTTGACCTACCGTCCTCTGACAGCATCACACGTGCCCGTAGAAAGCTCCAAGAGCAAGGGAAGTATGAACCGACCTGTGAGGAAGTTAAAGAGGCTAGGAGACGCAATGCGGGACTGATGCGGGGAACGATGCCAACAGAGGGATGGAGAATTACATTGGACCAGGACATAGCTTAAAATATGAGTATGAACACTAAACTCCTAGACGACCTGAACCAACTCATACGGGATAAGCACATCGTGTATGCTAAGGACGGGTTCAAGCACAAAGCTGGAGAGACGGTAGACGCTAAGGACTTCGCTGAGGTGATTGGTAAGTATGTTGAGAGTCTGCTGCCTGAGGAGAAGGAATGTACTGCTGACCCTGATGAAAGCCCCAAGCATTACTGGACTTGTAAGGGCTATGACCTGTGCCTTGAAGTCATTAAAGAGAAGATTAACGAATAGATATGAAGGATCTAATAGCAGCACCATTCCTATTGGTATGTGTTCTCCTGAAACTATTATCTATGCCGTTTGGACTAATTGCAGCGTATCTTGGCGGAAAACGTACTCTTGAGATGCTCCAAAAGTTATACGGCGAAGATTAGCTCCTAGAGCGCATCACTAGCTGGTGCTCTCAATGGAGGTAAATCATGGTCAACAAGATCATCGCTTCCGTAAAGGCGATCGTGGTGATCGTCATCGTAGCTGCCATAGTTGCGGCATTCGTCCTAAACTCAATCTGGAGACCACAATGCTCGAAGAACTGCTGAAGATGGCCACTGAGCCTGCCTGGATCGTCATTGTCGGTGGAGTCATTCTCTGGATTATCAGCGACATTGTCATGCGACGAAGGGGGCTGCTGTGAACATTCGATACCTCCAAGAACTTGAGAGAGAGGTATCGGAAGAGATTCAATGCGTTCCTTGCCCAACCTGCAGGCGTCTGTGCCCAATCAACATGACATTTCTTGTTGACGACGGGCGTCTCGTAGACCTCTCGATCTGTGACAACTGTGCCGATCACCGCACCATTCGCGCCTTCCGAATCATCACCCCTGGTGAGTGGACGAAGATGGCCGATGCTGGTGTGCCGATCGTCGCAGTCGATCAAGGGAAGTCGTAATGAGTGGCAAGAACAGAAGGGGTCAGAACGATAGACATCACGTCATCCCAAGGGCTCGCGGAGGGGGTCATGGCCACAATGTGGTCATACTCCCCCGAACCTTCCACAGCGCCCTCCATACAATCTTCCAGGATCTCAAGCCTGAAGAGTACGCTGCATTCCTAGAGGAGGTTCTCGTGCCAGGACGCACTTGGAACTCCAAACAACTACATGCGCTTCGCCAACAGGTGAAGCGTTACAACAAGTGAGGCGCTATGAAAGGAACTAAAGCAAGCGGCAACTGTTCAAAGACAGGCTGCGGCCGATACTCAGAAGCCATCGGAGCTGACAAGGCTGACGCCCTGATGCTGCTCAATCATGAGCATGGGTATGACTTCAAGCACGTCTTTCATGGCGTTCCCACCTACAAGGTGATCAACCTGGTCGAGGAGAAGAAATGAAAATCCTCGCAGGTAAGTTCTGCCGACGCTGTACAGGACTGAAGATCTCCCTGGTCGCCAATGGTCAGGTGATGGTCGTACGGTGCATGGACTGCACTCACGAGAGCAAGTTCTGCCCTGAGCCGAACTGTTCGGGCTACATGCGTGACCTCGCTCCTGGCTTCCAGGAACAGAAGTGTTCAATCTGCAACCATACCACTACGTATGTGGAAAAGGAGGAGGTTGAGCAAGTCCCTCTGTTCATCTAGTCTTCCGCTTGGTAAGCGGACTAAAGTGGTTTTCTCGCGGGGGTTCCATCTCAAAACTCCTGCACCACTTTCAAATATTCAACGTATAAAAGAAGAGCTGAGAATTATACTTTAGCTTCTCAATGTATAAATAAGTATATGATTGACCTACAAAAACTAGACGACATGTACAAGGCTGCGACTCAGGACTACTACCGTTTTGATGATACACATATTGTTGATGTGGGGGTGACTTGTCCAACCAAACCAAACCTGATCCTCTCTGGAAGAAAGCAAGATTTAGACTCCCTACTAGCCCTACACAACGCCTGGCCTACGATTCTCAAACGCTTAGAGGCTGCAGATGAGTTGGCTGAGGTTCTTTCCTCCCTTCCAGGCGCCCCTAATATTCGAGAACTCTTTATGCCAGCTGATCGTGGACGTGCAGAGGGAGTCACCGTCACTCTAGCCGCCGTCAACGAAGCACTCGACACTTACAAACAAAAACTAGATGTCTAACCTACCCTCACTAGTACTCCTAATGTTCATCGGCATGGTCTTATTCTATGTCCATGTAATCAACTGTATCGTTGCGTATCAGCCCATCTGTAAATGGATTGTAGGAATATAGTGATATACTTAACGTATTAAACTGTTACTTATATCTTATGGCTACGTATAGCTGGAACTTTGAGAACCAAACAGAAGTGGCGACTCTTGGCCTTTGGGACGGGGTAAGCGCTTTCGACACCATCTACAAGTACGACAACCCAAACATAGAGTTCGCGGCACTAGGTGCTAACAAGACATACTCCAAAGCTGAGTTCGCTGCAGAGGTAAAGAACCTCACCGACTGGAATAGTATTGTCAAAAGAATACTTTCACCTACCGTCTCAGCTACGACTGCTAACGTAGGGTCTATAGAAAAGACCTCAACAACTATCGTAGCGAGCCATGCAGTCGGAGCTAACACAGTGTTCGATGCGACATACACGGAGTCTACGGGTAATGTGATCGTACTATCACACCTACTGATATCTGTATCAATCGCCAACTTCCGTGAGATACTGAAAACCATGCAGGAAATGGTAGATGCCAACGAAAACTTCTAGATAACAAAAGACTCCCGCAAAGGAGTCTATTGTTTTTATACTCTATCCTCGTGTTATACGTTCGAGGTATTTCAGAATACCTAGTCCAAGTGTAACGATACCGAGTGCAGACCAGTCGCCTGACTCAACGGCTACGCGGACAATCTCCCCAACACCAAGTGAAACGGTGAAGATTGATAGCCATACACCACGAGACAGTAGTGGATGTTTATCCATACTATTCAGCTATTGGTTCACCGTCCTCAACTGAGAGAGGGATTTCGCCTTCTCCCCAGTCCATGATGAATGCTCCTTCTGGTGCATCCGCCATTAGCTTCTGACGAGTCTCCTCAGCGAAGTGACCCCACCACGCAGCAAACGTGATGTCTGAAGCACCCATTTCTTCGTAAGCGATTACGAGTGGGCTGTCTGCTGTAACTCGCATCTTGTCACCGCTAACCTGTAGGGCTGAAGATGTATCGAAATAACGGAACTTTTTCTCTTCTGACATATAAATGTGTTTATGACTTAGGAATTAGTGATGTGAACGGTTCACCCAGTTCAAACTTGTTCAACAACCCTTCTGAGATACTGTCGATTTCGTGATGACCGCCGAAGACCAGTGTGAAAGTAGTCCAGTCTGGGATCAAGTGTCTTGCTGTTGCGGTACAGAACCACACGTCAGGATTCCCCTCCACCTTCGATAGGCGGCCCTTGTAGAGCAATCGAGGGTCTACTTTGGGTATTCCTTCATCTACAGCGTTACGCTCGAAGTAAGCGGCTCCTGTGATGTTGTGGTATCGGGCGATAGCTTTAGTCTTCGTACCGTCCCACGGGTCTATTATTACATAGTCTGACCCAATCTTGGTAGGGCGGGCTGCCGTAACCCAGTGAGCACCGTTGTTTACCTGCAAAATTACCGCTTTATCAGGGTGTTTTAGTGCCTCATGTAGGTTGGTGTCATTACGTCCATACTCTCTGCGAACAAAGTCCATTTTATCAAAGGACAAATTGCCCCAGATGATAAGTCCGTCGCTTGTGTAGTTGTGAACGTTCTTAGCTATGTCCAATGGGGACTGATAGCAGTTGAAATAGTCTGAGAGCATTGAAATGGCTGTTGTAGTACATCCCCATCTTCCAATGGTTAGTGTACTTTCTCCCAACTTATCAGCGGCCCATTTAGGGTCTCTTTGTGAGAGGTATTTCATACTAAGCTGTTATATCTGGATTAGTTGTCGCTGGGCGTCTCTTAATCCGAATCTGTCGTCTAGGGATTCTAGTAGTAGTACCAGTTAGTCTATTGATAGCATGTATCGTAGAAGGTTTAACTCCACGGGTCTTACCCTTTATTGGTAGTTTAGGCATATTTAGTCTTTAGCTTGAGTAAAGTCGAAGGGAGCTAGCTTGCCATTTAGCTCTGCTACAGACTGTTCAATACCAGACATCTCCTCCTTACCGTCTATAACAGCAGTCCAAATACCCCCAAGGGTTGCCATAACAATAGAAAAACCTAAGGTGCCAACAAAGGCAAACGTACGCCATTTAACGTATCTCTCAGAAGCATCGCTCTTTGAAAGATATTTCTCGTTAATGTCCGCGCGTAGATCAAGAAAGAGTCTATTCATGTGGTCTTCTAAATGTTTAATCTCTGGTGTTGACATAAGCACTGGTTTATGCTACTCTCCTGCGTTATTATAAATGTATATGGAGTTTGTTATCGCAACCCTTAACGTCATTGGCATCATATGGTTGACGTCGTGGATATTCGGTGGTTTCTAGGCCGTTTCTTCCATAAAGCTCAACACCGCTTCAATGGCTTCTGTTTCCTCGGCAGATAGCAGTTTTTCAGCACTACGCAATGTCTTGATCAGAATCTCTTTTAGAGTTTGTGATGTTACTACGTTTCCAGCAATCTTAATCGTTCCACCTGCAAGAAGCGCGAGGAGAATAGCAGGATTATTAAAGAGTCCTGCCGAAGCCGCTCCCACTATACCAGCACTTGCTAGTACAGACTGTACCGTTCCAAGACGTCCCAACTTATTCATTGACCGCTTAACAATGTTCGAGTTAACCAATGAGGCCGCCTCACTAGCAATGTTGTCGATTGCCGTATACTGATCTGATAGCTTACGCAAATCATCCCTAAAAGAGTTCCCTTCAGGGAGCTTGTTTGCAATAAACTCATTTGTAGCTCGACGTACATCGAGGATAGCGTTCCTCTTAACGTTATTCCCTGGGTCAGTAAACACACGAGAAGATAGTTTCTGCTCTACAACCTGATCAAATGCCTTACGTGCATCCCATAGATTATCTAGATTATCTCCAGACTTTACCGCTTGATCTAACATCTCCTTGATAATGACATCGTATTCTCTTTCCAATGCCTCATCGGCTTTGAAGAGGATGCTGCTGTCATTTTTTGCTTTAGCCAAGAAGTCACTAAGCTCATCAGCCTTATATGCAATGCCGCTGCCAACCAGTCCTTCAGAAATTTCCTCACTCTTATTTGTAATAGCTCCACGAACAGCACCAATGTTCTTATCAGGTGCTCTTCCCACCACAACTAAGTCTTGTACGCTCTTTGCTGCACGGATGTCAGAAGGTGATGGCGCGATCTCAAGGGTTCGCAATATACCAGTAGTCTTCCCTCTACCTTGAGCAATGGCGGATGCTTTTTGAGACCGTGATAGCCGAGGAGCAGTGATGCTAATAGCATCATCCAAGATCTGTTTAGCCAGGCGTCCCTCTACAGCTCCAGCAGCTTCTCCAGCAACATTACGAGCTATTGGTTTAGTGGCTCGGCCAGCGGTAAGAATACCCTTACCACCAGCTGCTGCATCAATTGTATTTAGTGTATCTCTAATCTCGTCTCCTAGTTCAGGATCAACCTGTGCGATGATATCTGAAGCAGACTTTCCTAGGCCAAGCGCCCCCGATGTAAACCGCCCCACTGGGGTGTCTAAAAATGCAGTTAGTTTCTGGCCTAGCTGTTCTTTGGTTTCATCAGGGATTGCCGCAACAGCAGCATCACCGATTAAATCATTTAGGAACCCAGACACAGGC
>Ga0233437_1003870_pt1 | contig 18743 bp, 5 predicted proteins | sample SI_122_August201_FD_182714 | JGI IMG/M metagenome (GOLD analysis project Ga0233437, IMG submission 182714) | Seawater microbial communities from Saanich Inlet, British Columbia, Canada - SI_122_August2016_200_MG | ecosystem: Environmental > Aquatic > Marine > Inlet | place: Canada: British...
ATTATGAGTACACTTAAAGATGAAGATAGAAAAAAATATGATGGAAAAAGAGCTCCACGAACTGAAGAAAATTTTAATACTGTAAAATGGCAAGCAATTGCATATACTATTTCTTTAGGAGTACTTAAGGGATTAGTTTCAATACATGGATATAGTAAAACATTAAAATGTGCACATGGTGATTTAATCCCATCTAATGTATTATTAGAAGGATTTGATATAGGAACATCTCATCTAAATAGTTTATCAATTGAAGAAATATTAAATTTAGAGCCTTCTGAAATAAAAGTTCGTCTTAGTGATATGGCATTTGACAATCCTGCAAAACCATCACTATACTCAGGAGGTGAAGCTGGTGGTTTAAAAATATCATTCCTTGAACTATGGCGAGGAAAAAATCCAGATAAAAGAAGAAACCCTCATAGAAGATATGAAGATTATAGATTAACCTCATCATATGAACCACCAACAGGAATAAATCTAGATTATTTCCAAGCATCTGATATACGTGCAGCAGGATTAATAACCATAGAATTATTAACTGGTATGACTCCAACTGTCTTTGAAGCTGAAAGACTTAAAAATGGGAGTGGAGAAAAGGAATTCTTAAAAAAATTAAAAGGTAATATGATTGAAGATGTTGTTGTTGAAACAATTGTTTCAATGTTATATCCAAAAAATACAGCTGCTTCATACTTAAAAGAACTAGCAGCTGGATTAAATCAAGACAGATTTACAGTTAAAACTAATGGGCATTTTCCAAGTGTTCAAAGAGCATATCATAATTTTATGCACACCACTAGAAGGTATAATAAAAAATTAGATGGATTATTAGGAAAAGATAAAACTTTATCACCTGCAGAAGCTAAAAAACAAAAACTACCTGTAGCAGAAGAGATGCAACAAGAATTATATATGTTACATCTTTATCAAGAAATCGAAAGAACAGAAACAGAACATAAAGAAATTTTAGAAAAAAAAGGTCTTCTTTCTGGTCCAGAATTAAAAACACAAATTGAAAAATATGAACAGATCAGAGAGAGTTACACATTTTTAGAAGAAACTAAAAAAACATTAGGATTTGAAAAAAGTGATATTACAAGATCATACAAAGAGAACTATGCTAATGAACTTGATGAAACTGACAAAGAAAGAATTCAAGAAGAATATGTTAAGTTAGTAGAAAAATATGATGGATTTGTTGATAAATATATTGCATTATTTGATAGACAAGATCAAATGTATGATAGTTCAAAAGAAATAGGTAGTAAGGCTATTGAACAAATGGAAAGAGAACAAAGAGATGCATTAAAAATTGCAAACACATTAAGGAAAGAAAGTAAAGCAGTTAAAGCTTTACTTAAAGAACTTAAAGGTTAATAATTAATTAAAAAACTTAAAAACATAAAAAAATGAACATAGAAAGAATTATAGGATTGTGGGAAGCATGGGATAGTACTGGTAGTCCAGAGGGACCAGATAGTCCCATTACAGATATAGTAGTATTAGATAAAATACTAAAGGAAGATCCGTATAATACATGTGCTAATTATTTAGTTGCAAGACATTACATAGGATTATTTGATAAAGAAGTTAGAGAAATACAAAGATTAAACTTAGAATCTAGTTTATTAGAAGCAGTTGATGAAGAAGCACAAGAAAAAATTAAAGACTTACAATCTGAAATAGAAACATATCAATCATCAATTAGCTGTTATGCAAGTATAGCATCATCTAGACTATATATAGTAAGATCAAATATTTTAGGTGAAGTTAAAGAAGAAAATAGAATAACAGATTCAAAGCTTGAGGGATTTAACAAACATGTAAGAGAAACATTAACAAAATTGTATTTATTTCTTAAAGATTATAGTTCAGCTCTTCCATTATTAGAGATAACAGTTGAATCAGATAAACCATATCTAAAAAAGCCAACTAAAGAAAATCATAAAAATTTAGCAGATTTATTAAATGCAATTATATCATATAATTCTGAATTATCAGGAGAAGAAGATAAAGAGTACCATATATCTCAAGATGTTAATACTAATTATACTTGTGCACTTCACTATGAACATGAAAATCCAGAACTTGCTTGTAGGTATCTTGAACAAATTTTCAAAAATTTAAAAGGAAATGAAGAAAGAATAAGAGCAAGATATAAAGTTGTTCCTGGAGAAACAAATCTAAAAGTTGAAACAAGTTTGAGAAATATAGAAAATGTTATAGAAAAATGTAATGTAGTTTATGAAAGAATAGTATTTAAAATGGTTGATGATTTTATCAAGAAATCTGATATTGAAGAAAAAGATGAGGATTGGGAAAAAACAGGAACAACAGATGAAATAAAACCTAGAAAAATAAATATTCCAAGTTCAATGTTAGCACAATTAATTAGAGTTAGTAATAATAGTAGAAAAATAAATAATTACAGCGCAAGGTTAAGATATCTAAATTTATGTCATCTTGCAGGTAATTATGAAGATGTTGAAAGATCAGCAGAAGCAATTTTAACTAGTTTACCACCCAAAGAAATAGTTGCTAAAACTAAATTTATTAGAATGGCAAGTTACTTTGTTCATGTTAAATTAGAGCAAGCATATAGTTGTGCTGAAGAGCTAAAAGGAAATCCTTATTTAGAAAATTCTGAAAGATCTTATGTTAATGCAATGAGAGCATTAGGTAATGCTGAAAAGGGTAAAACAAGAAGAGCAAAAGTAATATTATTTGGTAGTCCATGGTTAAGAAAAAAATATGAACCAAATAAAAGAGAGTATTTAATATTAAGAAATTTCTTAGTTAGAAGATTAAAAAAATAAATTAAACTTGTCAAAAAATAATAGAAAAGAGATTAAGAATACAGGTGAAAAATATGCCAAGAAATATTGAAGATTTAATTGTTACTGGAGTACAAGCTGGAGATACAAAAGATAAATCAAAGGGATTGTATATTATCCCATATAATAAACCTTCTGAAACTCAAATGGCAATAGAGGAAGATGCAGTAAAAGGAAATTTAGCTCCAAAGGGTCCAGAAGCTGACATAATTCTTGTAGATAGTACTGATACAATTAGAACACCATTATCAATTGCTCAAATAAAAAGAGATCATTATCTTATAACAACAAAAGCAGGAGTTCACCTTGTAAAAAGAGATGAAACAGGATCAAAACAGAGACAATTATTTGATTTTTCTAGAAAAATTTGGAAAGTTTTAGGAAGTGTTGGTGTTAAAAGACATGATAAAAGATCATTAGAAGAAGATTTAAGACGATTTGGAAAAGTTGTTCCTGAAAAAATGAGTTTAGCACAAGTTAATAGAATGAATAGTAATGAATTTTTATTATCATTATTTACTGAGAGTCAAGTAGGTGAAACATATAGAGAAGATAAAGAATTAAATCCAATGGGTACATTTTATTGGAGATTTAAAAGAGAAATAGATGATAGTTTTTTTGATGAAAAAAATAAATTAGGGAGTTTAGTAGAAGCAAGTTATACTGGTTGGACACCAACTAATTTTACACGTGTACAAGAAATAGGTGGAATAGAACATACAATAATGCCAAATAGAAATGCATTAGATATAATTGACCATAAAATAATAGATGGAAAAACAATGTTTAATGAAATTGTAAAAACATATACTTTTGGTGAAGAAGGTAGTAAAGAAGCAATAATTAGTTATGATGTTATGGACAATATTGCTGCTGCTGTATTAGTAGATTATGATGGTGAAAAATTTTCAATTGAGATTCAACAAGAAGATAGAAAAATAAGACTTGCATCAGGTACTTTGAATTCAGTATCAGAATGGCCAAAATCAATTAAATTAATGCGCCACAAAGAAAAAATTTATTGTCTTGTTGGATGTTATAGGGGAGCTGTTTATACAATAGATTGTGGTAAAGAATCTTTAAATCCTGAAGGAAAAATAACTAATATTAATGGTTTTTTACCATATAAGGAAAGAAGAAGTAAGGAATGTAGTGGTTCATCTGATAAACATTCAATTAAAGAAATGTTATCTGGAGCAAATAGTGGACATGAAATAGTATTATATTGCTCAAATTTATTGTTTAAAGTAAAACCAGATTATTTCATTAAAATGAATCAACCATTTTATGATGGTCCAGTTTATAGTAGATTATTAGAAAAGGCAACATTACCACATAGAGTAATGACTGTTACATTTGATAAAAGTCATAGTAAATAATAATATCATAAGAAGAAGAGAAAGAAAATGAAAATACATACAAAACAGCAATCACATCCAAATAAAGATGATGATAGTTGGTTCTCTGATATTATAAATCCGAATCTAGCTGTTGCTGCAATTGGTGATGGTTTAACTCCAACAAGTGAAAAGTTTAGACGAGAAAGAAGAGCAAAATTAGCAAGTGAAGCAGCATGTGACATGATAGGTGGAGGTACATCCTCACTTCTTAGAAAAATGGGGGAACAATCAGTTAGAAATTTTATTCCAGATTTAGTTGTACAAGTTAATGATAATGTATTAACTGGTGGTAAACCAACAAATGGCCATACTACTTTTAATATTGCTGCTGTTAATCTTGAAAGAAGAATAATTGAAGGTTATAATATTGGTGATTCAAATGTTGCATTATTATTTGAAGATGGAAGTTTTAGTTTTATAACCCCCACTCCAAAAGATATTAATCCTTCTGTGAAACCAAAATTGTATCTTGGGATGTATCCACATGGAGGGGATGATTTTGATGATTGTAATGTTAAATTTGATTTAACTTATTTCAAAATAGATTATAGAGATCAAATAAGAATAAGAACAGAAAAAAGATGGAGTAGAGAACATATTGATATAAAAAATTATGTAATAGAAGGTAAAAAACCAGCAAGATTATTATTATTTACTGATGGAATATCTAATCCTGTAACACTTAATGAATTTGGGTCAATTTTAGGCAGTGTTCCAACAACAGATCCACATTATGATAAAATTGTGTTAAACCAATTATTTGCTGCTGCTGCTTATCCTTATGAAAGAATGTTAAATTTGTTAGATAAAAGATTAACAGAAGATGCATTAGTTAATGTTATAGAAATATATAAGGGGAACTTGATTGCAAATGAAGGAATTCATGAATCTAGATTAACAACATTAGAGTCTATGATTGAAGTTTTTATAGATGTGAAAGATACTGAAACTGGAAAAAACATGAGGAGAGATTTAGGATTAATGTTAAAGTACATTGATGATGCAACAATGGTTGATGTTCATTTAAATGATACTCATTCAATGGATGTGATTAACATGGATAGTTCAAAAACAAGACAACCAGTAATACATGGACCATATATTGGTATGAATAATAATGAACAAGCATTAAGAGAAAAAGAAGTTGCATTAGAAGAATTAACTGAAGAACATAGAATAACATCAGAAGATTTAGATAAAGCATTAGGAGTAGTAGAATTACAAAGAAGTGTATTAGAAGAAACAAAAACTGAATTAAGTCAATTAAGAAAGACATATCAAGAATCTCAAGATGAATTAGCAACCAGAAAAGCTGAATTAGATGAAGCTAGAGAAGGTTTAGAAGAAAGAATTGGAGAACAATTAGAATTAACTCAAGAATTAAGAACTATTGCTCAAGAACTTGAATCTAAAGAACATGAATATGTTGCATTAGAAACAGAAGTTGAAGAATTAAGAATAACTCATCAAGAAACAACAACTGCATTTAGTCAATTGCAAATTCAATATAAAGAAGCAGAAACAAGAATTCAAGAATTAGTAACACAATTAGCTGGTTCTGAAAACTGGATTTCTCCTGAAAACCATACTAAAGCAGTAGAAAGCAAAGAAAGAGAAGTTGATGCAAGATATATAGGGTATATTTCTCATAGTGATCATAGAGAAAGAATAAGAGAAGCTGAAGAAGCAATTCAACAAAGATATGTAGCACAAGAAGAAGAATTAAATGAATTAAAAGAAGTACATAGATTAAAAAATAATGAATTCAGTACATTAGAAGCTACATTAGAAGGAGTAAGAGAAGATTTAACTGAAGAAAAAAGAAAATTAATTACAGCAGAAGAAACAATTAATATTTATGAAATAAGACAAACTGAATATGACGCAAGAATTAGTGAGCTTGAAGAAGAGATTAGTTTATATGAAAATGCAAAAGCAAGATATGAAACAAGAATAGCTGAGCATGAGACAGCAATAGCAGAACAAACAGAAATAAGTGAAGAACAAGAAAGAACAATACAAGATCATGTTAGAACAACAGGAGAACAATCAACTACTATAGAAGAACAAGGAGAAAAGATTAGTAATCTTGAAACAGCTGCAAGTGGATATGAAGCAACAATAGCAGAACATGAAAGAACATCAGAAAGAGATATAGGAATTATAAGAGAATTGGATCAAAAAATTATTGAATTGAACACATTATTAGAAAAAAGATATAATGCTGATTCTGCTTTAGAACTTCTTAGAAAAGAATTAGAAACAGAAAGACAAGCAAAAGAAGAATTAACTGGAAAACTTGAAACTGCAAAATCAACTATAGGAGAAAGACAAGAACAATATGATAATTTAGAAGGAAGATATCAAGAATTAGAAAAAACTATTTCAGGAGAAAGAGTAAAATACAAAACAACTGAAGATGCATTAAAACAAGCTGAAGAAAAATTAGAAGGTTATGCACAAGTTCAAGAAGATTTAGCTAATGCTAGAGTAGAGTTAGAAAAATATGTAGGATTAGAAGCAGAATTAACAGAAGCAAAAGAAGCAAATGAAAGAATTTCAACGGCTTTAACAGAAGCTGAAAGTAAATTAATAGAATATGATGGCTTAGAAGCACAATTAAAAGAATTAACAACAGCAAAAGAAGAATCTGATAAAGCATTATCAGAAGCACAGCAGAAATTAGAAGATTATGCTGAAATAGATAAACAGTTAATAGAAGCTCAAGATAAATTAACTAATGCAACAGAAGAATTAGAAAGATATGCAAGTATTGAAGAACAATTAAAAGAATTAACAACAGCAAAAGCAGAAGTTGATAATGCATTAGAAAAATATGCAGGTATAGAAGAACAATTAGAGAAATTAACAACTGCAAAAGCAGAAGTTGATAATGCATTAGAAAAATATGCAGGTATAGAAGAACAATTAGAAAAATTAACAACAGCAAAAGCAGAAGTTGATACTGCATTAGAAAGATCAAGAGTTGCATTAGTAGATAAAACATCTGAATATCAAGGATTAATAAAAACACATACTGAAACTACTAATGCCTTAGAAATTGCAAGAGAAGAATTAGTAAGATATGCAAATATAGAAGAAGAATTAGATAAATTAAGAACAACAAAAGCAGGAGTTGATGCTGCATTAACTCAAGCAAATGAAAAACTAGAAGATTATTCAACATTAGAGCAAGAATTAGCAAATATTATTGAAGCAAAAGCAGAAGTTGATACTGCATTAGAAATATCAAGAATTTCATTAGAAGAAAAAACAGCAGCATTAACTCAAGCAAATGAAAAATTAAGAGAATATGAAAGTCTAACTGAACAAGTAAAAGGTCTTACAACACAATTAGATGAATTAAGAAATGGTTATGATATACAAGTTGCAGACCTTGAACAGCAATTAACAGATACTGAAGAAGAAAGAGATGCTAGAATTTCTAAAGATAAGTATGAGCAAGATGTTACAGATGCAAAAACAAAAGGTAGAGAAGTACAAAAAACTCTTGATAATACTAAAATTATGAAATTAAATAATGAAATTGAAGAAAAAAATAGAATGATTGAGAGTCATGATGAAATATCTCAAAGTCTTTATAGAGTAATAGAAAGATTAGAAAATAAATTAAGTCAATTGAGAGTTGATTTACAATCAAAATATTCTAAAAATATTATTGAAGATGATGTTGTAGAAGAATTAGAAGATAAATTATCTAATATGGCAATTAAAATTAATTATAATCCTGATTCAATATTTGGGAATTCTGATACATATTATAGTAATGCTGGAATAAAAACAGAAGATAATAACATAGATATCCAAGCAGAATATGTAGAACCTAAATCTAATATGGAAAATGGGACAGTACATAGATTTAAAGTTTCTGGAATGTTATATAGAAGACATAAAAAAGGGAAAAAACAAGGAGAAGCAAAGGGAAAAGGCAGAAAAATTGAAATGGATTGTTATGTAAGAGAAGTAAGTGATGGAGAAAATAAAAAATATGAAATTGATACACAACAATTAGAAATAACTGCAGAAATGAAAGAACATTTAATTTTTTCTATGTCTAAAATTTTAAACTCATCAAACACTGAAAATGCTGATACACGTTATGCATCAAGAGTTAAACAAAGAGGAGAAGAAAAAGATGTTAGAATGACTTCAGCAGAGATTGATAGTTTTAATAATGGAGAAATTTATGGAGATATGTATAACACCAAAAATAGTGGGAGAAATAAAGGAAGAGAAAAAGGTCCTGCATCTCATATTGCAATTAAATATCAAACAGTTGTAAGATAATAATTAAGTTAAAAAAACAATAAAAAAATGCAATTATATCCATTTAGTAAACCAGCAGAAGGAAAAAATGAAGATAATCATTTAGCTAGGCTTATATCTCCTGATTTAGCATTAGGATTAGTTGCAGATGGTTTAAGCAAACACTATGGTGCTATTGCTAGTAAAAATGCCATTTTGGGTATTGGATTACCACTTGAAAGAATATTACAAAATGAAGGAACAAATAATTTTAGAAGAGTTAGTGAAGAATTAATTGTTCATACTAATGATGAATTATTAATAAAAGGAAAATTAGATGATGGAAAAAAGAGTAGCACAACATTAGACTTAACATTAGTTGATTTAATTAGAGAAGTTATAGAGCTTCAACATGTTGGTGATACAAGTATTATGTTAATTAACGAAGATAGAAGTATTACTTATATCACACCTAAACCAGACGATTCCAGTAATCCAAATGATAAACCTAAATTATATATTGGTATGTATTCACATGGAGGAGATGATTTTGAAGATTGTAATGTAAAAAATGATTTAACATATATGCAAATTGATTTAAATGCATTAAAGAAAAAAGCAAGACACCTATTAATAGTTAGTGATGGTATAACTAATGGATTAATGATGTCTCAATTTGAAAAAATTGTTGGAAATTATAAATTAGGAGAAGAGAGTCCTCAAAATTTAGTTAATGCACTTGCATACGCAGCATATTCTCCATTTGAGAAACTTTCAAGATTAATTAATAAAGACAAAATTAGTGAAGATAATTGGATTTATTTACTAACTAATTATAGAGACCAGCTAATAGCAAATAATATTGATGAATCTAGATTAGTTGATATAGACTCATTTAAGCAAGTATTCCATGAAGTTAAAGATACTAAATTAGGAAGAGAAATGGTTAGAACATTAGGTGTAAAAGAAAGATATGTTGATGACTCAACAATTATGTTAATTGATTTCTATGATCTATGGGAACAATATGCTCCTAGATTAGAACAAAAAGTTATAAGTTTAGGTGGAGAGATAAAATCATTAAGGACAAGAGAAGTAGAACAAGAAACAGCTTATGCTCTTAACTTAGGAGAACAAACCACAAGAGATTCTGCAACAATAGCTGGATTAAATAAAAACATTACAGAAGCAAATAGACAATTAGAAGAACTAGTAGGAAAAAATACAAGATTAGAAGAAGAAACAAAAAAACTTAATGGAATGATAGATGAGTCTCAAGAAAGCAATAGACTTGCACAAGAAGCATATAGGACTAGAGTAATTAATTTTGTTGATGAGATTTATACAACTACTGGTAGTAGATTGCCAGAAAATTATAAGGGATTAAAATCAGATACTCTTCTTAAATTAGCTTCAAGCAAAGTAACTGAATTATATGGAGAAGTTAGTCAAACAGAATCATGGTACAGTGGAATTTGGCCAAGTAAAAAAAAGAAAAGAAAAGCAGCTAATAATCAAGAGATGTTAGAAGAAATAAAGTTAGAGTTAATAAGATTAGGAGAACAAGAAAGTAGGTATGAAATACTAAGAAAAGAAATTAAAAATATTGGAAGAATATTAAAAGATAAAAATAGAAAAGACTTAGAATTAAGATTACCAGAACAAATAGTTAGTGAAGATGCGAATTTAGTAGCACAACAACGTGCAATTAGTTATGTACAAGCTGTAGTATTGAGTTATGAACGACTAAATTCAATGGCAGAAACATTACAAGGTCAAGTAGAAGATTTACAAACAAGATTAGAACAAACAATAAGTAATTGGTATTCTCCTGAAGTACATGAAGCAACTATTCAAGAAGTTAGAGATGAATATAAAGGTTGGGTTTCTGAAAGTAATAGAGATGCTGCAGTTGCTAGTGCAATTACTACAAGGGAAAAAGAAGTTAGAGATGAATATGATGGTTGGGTTTCTGGAAGTGATAGAGATGATGCAATTGCAAAAGCAGTTACTGCAAAAGAAGATGAATATGATGGTTGGGTTTCTGAAAGTGATAGAGATGAAGCAATTGCAAATAGAGTTGGAAAATTTGATAGACATGTTTCTGAAGAAAGTCTTGAAGCAGCATTAACTGCAAAAGAAGATGAATATAAAGGTTGGGTTTCTGAAAGTGATAGAGATGAAGCAATTGCAAAAGCAGTTACTGCAAAAGAAGATGAATATAAAGGTTGGGTTTCTGAAAGTGATAGAGATGAAGCAATTGCAAAAGCAGTTACTGCAAAAGAAGATGAATATGATGGTTGGGTTTCTGAAAGTAATAGAGATGAAGCAATTGCAAAAGCAGTTACTGCAAGAGAAGAAGAAGTTAGAGCAGAATATAAAACTAAAACAGAAGACAATACTGGTGAAAAAGAATATACAAATGAATTTAAGGAAGAACCTACAGAAGATATGGCACCAGTTATAAATAGCATAGGTTCAAAAATAGATGAACAAGGTAAAACAGATGAACCTGAAAGTGAGCATACAGAAGAAATAATAACAGCAGATAAAATAACAACGACAGAAGAACCATATAAACCAGAAGTATCAAGAGAAGTTGAAGATAAAGTTGAGCAAGCTCAACAAAGTTCCAGCAAAGCTGAAACAGAACTTGAAGATAAGATTAAAAAACCAAGTTATCGTAGTAGAATAATGTCTTGGAGTAGTAATGTATGGAATAAAATAAAAAACCCATTCTCAATAAATTATGAAATAGAAGAAGAAGAAGAAAACGAAGAACCTCAACATAATGATAAATTATTAACAAATGGAAGTATAGAAGGTGATAATATTCCATTAACACCAAAAATTCCTCTTGATAATGAGGGAATAGGAATAGAAGACACTTTAGGAAATAAAAAAGGGCAAGAATCAAAAGCAAATGAAGAAACATTAGATAAAGTAGTTGGTACAGAAACTACTGAACCAGTTGAAAAAGACATTCTTCATGGAGTTGGTTTATTTATGAAATATTACTTAAATGAACCTGTTCTTAATGAAAAGTCTAAAAAAGAGCTAACAATCATATCACATTTATTATATTTTAGTTTTAATAAAATAAGATATAAATTTAGAGAAGAAGATGCTGGATTAGAGAGTTTATTTGATCAACTTATGATGTTAAGAATAAACCAAAGTGAAAATGAAAGTTCAAGAATATATACAATAGACAAACAAATTAAAGTATGTAGAGAATATGCATTTAATTTATCTAAAAGTGCAGAAGATGATGGACTAAATAGTGCATATATGACATTAAGAGATTTCATTTATCACAATAAAAAATTAGGTGTAGAAGGAACTAATCATCGAAGTTATATGCCAGAAATCTTTCAATTATCTCTTGAATATATTGAACAATTTAGAATAAGTCAAAAAGGGGAAAAAGAACCAGAAGAAGTTGAAGATGATGAGTATCTTGAACATGAATCAATTGCAAAAAGTGGACCAGTTTTTGAAGAAAGGTGTAATCAAGATATCGAAAAAGGATTGCCAAAAAGAAAAATCTTGCCAATTGCTGCAACATTATTAGGTATTGGTGCTGTTGCATTAACAGGATGGTATTTATGGAATAATGGTGTATTTAATATTACACCTGATTCACCTAACAAAGTAGAAGATATAAGAGTTGTAGACAACAAAGACACTAAAAATAGAAAAGATACAAATGATGTAACTAGCCAAATAACAGGTATACAAGATATTATTACAGGAGAAATTGCTTATGATGTTCCTGCCCATTATGTTGCAGATAATTCTGAATTAATAGGTGAAACAAAACAAGATGTAACACAAGCTACTGATTTAACTGTTGCTGATGTTGCTATTGTTCCTGATGTTGCTATTGTTCCTGATATTGAAAAAACAGTTGATACATTAGATCAAAAAGAGATAGCTGCCGAAGAAGTAGTAGTTGTTAATCCAATTCCAGAAGTAAAACCAGTGGTTGTTGCACCAGTAGAAAAAGTTGAAAAACCAGAAGAGAAAAAAGAACCAGAAAGATCATTAGATAAAAAAATTGAAGTTATGTTGACTAGAGGGAAGGTTCAAATATGTAATGTGAAAATTGGACTTAATGAAGATAATAATTCAGTTACAGAAATTTCTTATTTAAAAATGGAAGAAGGAGTTAGTTATAGTGCAATGGGTGGTGCAAAACATAAATCACTCTTAGTTGATTTTGAGAGTTATTCTGGATTAACTAAATCTAAGTTAAGTTCTATTGAAAAATTAAGAATATTATATGCAGTAGAATTATTAGAAGAAAGAGGATATAAAGTAAAATGTGAAGAAAATAATTGCACTGCAAAAGCTAATAGGAAAAAGGAAAAAGGAATTAAAGATTTATCTATTAAATATAAAAATAATGGAGAATTAGAACTAAAAGTTCTTCTTGCAGGTCAAAAAAGTCGTCATGAAGTAAAAACTTTAGACCAGCTAGACATGTTGTTAGCTGCAGATTATTTTACAGATCTTGGTTTTAATGTTGAATTTAAAAAAGGTGTGTATGTTGCAACTGGAAATAATCTTAAAAATGGAAAAGGTGTTGTTAACATCACATATAATAATGGACAAATTGAATTAAACGGATCAATAATGGTATACCATACATGGGAATTTATTCCCAAGAAAAATGAAAATGAAATGAATAGATTAAAAAATATGGAATATGGTCCAGCTGATAGAGAAGCTAAAGCAGCTGAACTAAAATATAAACAAACTGATGAAAATGATGATGATTATAAAACTAATCAACTAGATGCTAAATTAAAAAGAAATAACGCTGATAAAATTAATAGAAAAATAACAAGATTAAGAAATGCTAAAGAAACAGGTAAAGAATTATTATACACTACCCATTTTAATGGAACATCAATAACTATTGAAAGAGAAAGTGATCATGTAACATTGCAAACTTCATTATATTCAGATCTTTGGACTTCAGATTGCCAAGATGGCAAAAAATGTGACGATCTAAATGATTATCAAAATAAATGTGGGAACAGAATAGTAATTGATAGAGATGAACCATTATCAAATAAAGGATGGGGATATAGATTTTTAGATATGAATAACAATAATAATCATAATAATAGAGAACAAGAATGTGAAAAATTTGCAGATTATCTTACTAAAAATTTAAGTAAAGCTGTTACAAAAATATTAATGATGAAAAGTTCATGTGGAGGATAAAAATGTCAGAAAAATTAGAATTTATACTTGAAACTGGAAGAACTACAGTCATAGTTGATGAAGATAAGATTATGAGGGAGATTAGATCAGGAAGATTTAGTACAGTATATGAGGAGTTTAGAACTGCCCTTAGATGTTTAAAAAATTCCACCACATTTTGTAATGATGTTATAGAAAATGAAGAATTACTATATTACTTATTAAGATTAGAAGGATTAGACAATCAAATTCTAGCAGCTGATAGTGGTAGTAGTAGAACTGATAATCCAGCACAACAAATAAGATCTATGTATTTATTTCAAAGCGATATCTTAGATATAGAAAAGTCTCTTGCTAGAATTAAAACATCTAAAAAAAGAGACAGTAATAGAGAAGAAAGAATAGAAGAATCATTAAAGAAAATTATGGGTCATAATTATAGATTTTTAATGAAAAATTATACAAAAGTAGATAATCAAGGTATACGTGGTGTTTCATTAGAAAAATTACTTAGATTAGAAGAATCAGAAGAAAATAAAGAAAAAGAACTTAGTAAAGATGTTGATAACAGACCTTATTTGCTTCCTTCTAAAACATTACCTTTAGCTCAGGCATTAGGAATATTTTATTTAGCATTAAGAAAAGATCAATTTTATCAAGAACATGGTTTTTTACACTCTGATATAAGTCCAGATAATACAACAGTATATTATAAAGACATCGCCTCAGAAGGTGAATCTAAACTATTTAGAGATTATAGTAGAGAAATTAATATTGTAGATATTGATTTTATTGATTGGGGATTAGCAAGAGAAATAGGAGTAGACTTAAGAGATCTTTTATCTGGTGTTGAACCAGTAATGAAAGGAAAAGTTACTAGTTATTATGATGCTGGTGGAAAGGATTCCCCAGTACCTATATGTGGTCGAGAAAGTGCTGGAATTGAAATGATAATAGGTAATGATGATGGTTCTAAAGATACAAAAGCTTCTCCAGCACATAATATTTACCAAATAAGTAATCTTCTTGTTAGAATGCTAACTGGTTATCATGCTACATTTTTAACAGGTGATTTTTTAAGAATTGAAGTTAGAGATTATCACGCTGCTTTAGAAGTATATGAATCTGCAGGTAAAAAAGAAAAGAAAAAACATAAACCTAAGTTAGATAGAGCAATAGCAAGAATTAAAGAAGGAGTTGAATTAATAAAAGAACATTATTCAGGAATTGTTTCTGATGAATATGCTAAAACAATAAGCGATAAGATTTGGGGAGAAGATTATAGTGGATTATTAATTGATCTTGAGGAATTAAAAAATAATCATTATGAGAGTTTATTAGAAAATTTATTCAGACAAAAACTAGATAATGAAGGTGTTGATGTATCTGATGATAAAATTGGTAAAGTAGTTAATATTATGCACAAAGGTACAGCTGAGTATGGTGAAAGATATCAAACAAATACTGAAATAATTTCTGCTGTTAATAAACTTGAAGAAGGTGGAAATTTAAGAGATCATAAATATCCATCACATTTAATTAGTGATCTTGATGATAATTCAAATGATAATATTTCTCATGAGCCAGATGTTTCATCTTCAGAATTTAGATTAGATACAACAACTCTTGATTCAGTTATTGGTGGTTCATCAATTCCTAAAACAAGCATAACAAAAGATGATGATGAAGAAGAAGACACATTATTTCCTTATGGTTTAGATGTACCTGTTGATAGATCAGGAACAATAAAAGCAGGTGTTGCAGGAGGATTATTAGGAATTATAGGTGCAGGTCTTATTGCATTGTTCTCAGCACTTAGCCCAATGGTATGTCCTGGCATGAATTATGATGCCCATGATATAACTGAAGAGACAAGAATTGTTGATACCTACCAAGATACAAAAGATATACACACACCTGATACAAAAGATGTACACACACCTGATACAAGTGATGTACATACTCCTGATACAAGTGATGTTATTGAAGATACAACTCCTGAAGATGTTCCATTAAAAGAAGTTTTAGATAGTCACACACCAGATTCAATTCCAATTGATACTCATGATATAAAACCAGATCAAATAGAACCAGATGCAGTTGATGTAATTCCTGATAGAGTTATACCAGATGCTGTTGATATAATTCCTGATAGAGTTATACCAGATGCAGTTGATGTAAAACCAGATGATGTAAAAGATATTGTTGATATTGTAGAAGATAAAGTAGATGTTCCAACACCACCGAAACCAATACCACCAGTACCAACACCTGAACTTTGTAAATTAGTTTCACATTCAGTTGAAAGAGCACATGTTAGTAAAAAAATTAAAATTAATGCAAGAGGGTTAGGTAAAAATTGTTTTCCTAATCAATATGATAATGCAAGTGCTAATGGAAATAATAATATAAAAGCATCATATGATCCTGAGACAAGAACAATTACAATTAGTCCTGATCAAGAAAGTAGTACACTTCCGTTCATAGGAAAAAGTTATTTTACTATGAATATTAATGGTAAAACAAAAAGATATAATATTGAATTTTACAATGAAGCACCAACAGCAATTAATCAAAAATTAGTTGAAGTTAAAGAAGATCGTTCATTAAAGATTCCTTGGAGTCAATTGTTTAAAGATAGTGATAGTAGATTAAGTGATTTTAGTTTGGGTGGAGTCAAAAGTGTAGGTGATGATAAAGAAATAAAAGATGAAAAAACCAAAGATTTAATTGAAATTGTACAAACAAGTAGTGGAATTAAAATTACAACAACTCAGTTAGATAAACATACACCTCAAGAACCTGGAACATCATCATATAAAAAAGGCACATTAGCAGAAGTAGAAATAACTGCAGAAGATGAAAATTTCTTAGTCAGAAATAAAATTAAAATTGCTGTTAAACCAGTTAATGATTGTCCAAGAGTTGTTGGAAGCAGAACTGAGGGAAAAAATATTGTTTACATTCCAAAATCATCAAAAGGTAAATTTGCTGTTGAGGGATTATTCTTTGATCCTGAAAATATACATGCATTAACAATATCTAGTGATACAAAAGGAGTAAGTGTTAAACAAAAAGAAAAAGAAGATTATAGTGTCTTTTTTGTACATAATAGTGGAGCTGGTCTTGATGAAAAATTACTTGTAGGTTTAACTGCATCAGATGATTCAACTGAAGAATGTCAAATTGAAAAAGAAGGAAAAATGGTTAGTGCATATGAAGCAACATCCCAAGTAGCTGTTTATTTCCATCATTGGGAAGAATTTGAACTTAGTAAGGACTATTATATTAGAGCAAGATTTTTAAATACTTATTTAGCTAGTGGAAATATGTCTAGTTCAAATAGTTGTACTGGTTATGCATTAGGATTAGATATTTTAGGAGAAGTTTTGAAAAAACTTAGATATAAAGCAGAAAGAGCAGGTACAGAAAAAAATAGTACAGATGCATTTAGCCAAGTTGTAGGTTATTTGATGTATAGTAAAAAAGGTACATATCAAGGCCAGAATTCTAGATTTAAAAAAGTTAAAGAGCATAATGAAGAACCAGTAGAAGAGGGTATGTTAGTAGATGTTGAAATAAGAGGATCAGATTCTGCAAAAAAAGAAACAGAAAGATACTTATCAAGAGGGATGAGCTTTGGAAAAATTCTACATATTGGAGATCTTGGAAATATATGTATACAAGCAGAATTAAGAAAAAGATAAAGACTTGAATTATTTTTTGGTCTTAATTTAAAAAATAAGAATTGAATTTGTAATAAATAATTAATACTCAGCAATTATTGTTAAGAAAACACCTTGAATATATTTATTAAAATCATCTGTTGCTGCAAAATAAGCTGGTTTAATATCTAACCTTGAATGATTTAATTGTGGTATTTCTAATCTAAATTTAGGACCAGCAGCAACCCAAAAATCAGAAGCATTTGAAAAGTTATCTCCAGGTCTTATATTAGAATTCATATAAGGTCTAATGTGTAAATCTAACATTAGGCCAAGTAAATTTCCATATTGTACTTTTGAAAAATCAAAAAATGTTTCAAAACTTGCATTAATATAAGTTTCAGTATCTGCTTGATTATCTTCACCACCAAATCCAGATAAGAAAACACCTGCAGAAATTTGATATTCAATATCATCAAATGGTTTTTCAAATGGTCCATTACTTAATTCATCTCCAAAAAATACAACTCCTATTTCAAGCGCAGCTACTGTGTTTTGAACATCATGAGAATAAATTTGACCAGTATTTACTCCTACTTTTCCTCCAAAACCAAATGGAATTTCTCTAACTGTATCACCTGTAAATTGAAATCCACCCATAACACTAGCACCAAAATCATTAGAAAATCCAAATCCAGCATTAACTGCTGCCCACCAGGTATCAGTATTAACATACCTTCCACCTAATTTTAAAGATGCTGAAATATTTGTAGGAGAATAAACTATCCCAGTTCCAGGAGATGACATAACTGGAAGAGCAGATAATGTAGCATTATTAGTATCGCTCCATAATACATAATTAAAAGCAATTTTAGGATTAAGAGTAACTTTTGAAGCATCATATCCCTTATCTTCTTCTTCTTCAGTTGAATCTTCCTCTATAGGTGAAACTTCAAAATGTATTCTATTAAATTCTTTATCTTTTACATGTAGTCTAGGTATTGCATCCAAAAGAGTTCCTTCTTCATCTCTTAGTTCAGCCCTTACTTCAAAATATTGTAATCCAAAACCCCAATAAAGTGGTTTAAGATCATATTCAAATACTTTTTCTACTTTAACATCATTTATACCATCTTTTATTTTGACAACTTTTACTAAATTAGTATCATAATTAAAATCTAAATCCCTACCACACATATTCACAAAAATACTGCATTGTGAATCAGGTTTAAAATCATCACTACAATCTAAATCTTGATTTGTAATTCCAATTTCACATGGTTCTTCTGCTTTAGTTTTTGGTTCTTCTTGTTCAGCTGCTTCAGCCATGTTAGGAGCAGCAGAGTAAAGTAAAAAACCAC
>Ga0233437_1003873_pt1 | contig 18723 bp, 16 predicted proteins | sample SI_122_August201_FD_182714 | JGI IMG/M metagenome (GOLD analysis project Ga0233437, IMG submission 182714) | Seawater microbial communities from Saanich Inlet, British Columbia, Canada - SI_122_August2016_200_MG | ecosystem: Environmental > Aquatic > Marine > Inlet | place: Canada: British...
ATACAGACTATCTCTAGTTGCTGTCCGTCTTTTCGTTTAATCATAGATACACTCTCCTGTTAAACTATGACTATATTATACTATATTTTCGACATTTTTTGTCCTTTTGTCAACAGGTCCCAATGTGTACATAGTTGCCAATAAATATACCTCCAATTCCAGCTGATAAAACACAAAAATCATCAATACGAACATTATTGCCAATGCAAATTCTAGAAATTCCATAAAAACTTGTTTTTTTACTTATTAAAACATTATCACCAAGCGATTTGAAACCTATTTGTGATAACTCGATTTTACTGTAATATGAAGTCATTTTTATACTCCTTTAATTATATATCAAAATTCAAAACTACACCACCCCATGAGTAGCCGACGCCAAAGGCTGCCAACAAAACATAACCGGTTAGTTTGTTTTCTTCTTTTGCTTGATAAAGCGCTATTGGGATTGTGGAAGAAACCGTATTGCCATATAATTCCATGCATAAGCAAAACTTACTTTCCTCAATTTTTATTTTTTTCCTTAAAAATTCCATCATGTATTTATTAGCCTGATGGAAAATAAATAAACTTATATCTGATTGATTAAGCTCATTTTTCCTTAATGTATCTTCAACCAATAATGGTACATTTTTTAAAGTAAAATTGAAAATTTCAGAACCATTCATATAAAGATAGTCTGATGAAATTGGATTGCCATTTTCATCAAATTTTAAATAATTAAATTTGTCAGGGTATCTCATCCCGCCCTTTTTTATAATTAAATTACTATAGCCACTGCCATCGGTGCCAAGGCTGAATTCTTTAATTTCAGCATAACCATCGGTTGAAATTAAAGTAGCTGTTGCACCATCACCAAATATAGTGCGATTTCCTTTATCTTTTGGGTGAATATGTTTCGTGTAAGTCTCTGATGTTAGGAAGAGAATATTTGTAGCTACATTAGCACAGATCAAACCTTTTGCAATTGATAATCCATATGTATAACCAGAACAACCCAAATTGAAATCTAATGCACCTGCTGATGTTGGAATTTCTAGTTTATTTTGAAGAATACAAGCAGTAGTTGGTAAGAAATAATCAGGACTTTGTGTGCATAGTAAAATAAAATCTATGTTTTTTCGATCGACAGAATATTCATCAAATAATTTTTTTGCTGCATGATATGCTAAGTCAGATACACATTCTTGTTCATCAACAACATGTCTTTCTGATATGCCAATTTTAGAGGCAACTTTTTCAACAGGCCATTCAGGAAAATCTTTTGCTAAATCTTCATTAGTAATTATTTTTTTTGGTAGATAATATGAAATTGCTTTTATATAGGCATTTTCCATAACAAGGTATGACCTCCATTAATTATTAAATATGAACCAGTTACCCACTCACTTGCACCCGATATTGTAAATGATTAAATCCTTCTAACTGATTGAATGTTTCATTTATCTTTCCTCATTACATTCCGTAATAATGACCGCTGATGCCATTTTAGAACATTCAACAGCTATTGCTTTACCTATTCCTGATGATGAACCAGTAACAAAGACAGTTCTTCCTTCTAATGGAAATGGATTAAATTTTATATTCTAGACTCTACTATTTTATATAAGTCTTCAATTGTATTACTGTTTCTAATATCATCGCCCTTAATCACAATGTTATATTCATCATCAACCATAGCTATTATCGATAACGCAATTAATGAATCCCATTCATCAATATCATCCTTAAATATTGTTTGTGCTGTAAATGTACCTTCTTCAGTTTCAGTAAATTGGTCAGAAAAGTTTTTAATAAAATCGTTAATTCCCATATTGACTCCCCTCTAATATTTTTTAGATTATTTTTATTATTATTCCCAAAAATCTTAGTCTATTTAGAATCACTTTCATTTATTGTTAACTTACAATGAATTCAACAATATTTTCCAACAGAATACCATTTATGAAGCTACTTGTCTATATAATAGTTACTTATTATTATTTATTAATACTTAACGTCAATTAAACCTATTAAATTTTGAGGCTAGCCATCCTCTAAATTCTAGTGAAAAAATCTAATATACATAAAGTTAACAAGCTCCATATTTATAATTATTCCATTAAATCATACAAAGCTATCATAAATTTAGTAGAACTTATTTATAAGAATATATTTGGAATATAAATTTTTTAAAGGGAAACGATATTATGAAAATTGCAATCTTATCAGGGAATCCGAAAACGGATGGATTATGTCAATCCATAATAGATGCTGCAAAAAGCGGCATCGAAAAAGCAGGAGTGCAAGTTGATGAAATAAGGCTGTGTGACTTAGATTTGGAATGCTGCAAAGTCTGTGGTGATGGATGGGGAACATGCAGAGATGAAAATTACTGCTCATTTGGTGCCGATGGATTTGATGATGTCGTGAAACATCTTACAGAGTGTGATGCATTAATTATGGCTACACCTGTTTACTGGTGGGAATCATCTGAAGCTTTAAAGAACTTCATTGACAGACTGCGCAGATGTCATTTCGGACAAAATGGCATTTTATCAGGCAAGCAGGTGTTGATAATTGCTTCAGCGGGTGGAACAGGAAACGGTTTGTTGAGCTGCCTTGAGCAGATGGATCGCTTATGTCGTCATACGGGCGCTGTGATATTTGATTATATCGGCATTAATAGATGGAACAGCGATTATAAGGCTAAGACTGCAAAAGCTGCTGCTTATGCTATGGCATCCGGACGTAAAAATGGTGAAACTGTTTAGTTGAGTTAGATTCATATGATTTGTCAAAATCATTAAATTTTATCTAATACAATTAATTTCCTTAAAATCAAACCAGCTTACTAAAGCTATTCAAAGTTTTCAAATCCATCAACAATATCCAGATAGACGCCGTCGAAGCCGGCGTCTATAATTCTATTTAAATAGCTGCCTTTTCCTGCTGCAATTATATCCTGCCATTCTTCATTCCAATATTCAACTATATAATTCCCCTTCCATTCTGGATTTTCTTCCAATATCCAAGACGGGAGTGATTTTGAGTAATCCTGATTCCAATAATACCTATAATCTTCCGCTTCGCCTATACTAAGATATGAGATTACAAGTCTGCTGCCACCGCCAGCTTTTCTCTTCAGTCTCTTTAAGTCTTTATTTGTAAGCATCTCTCCTATTTTAAAAAATGCATCTATGACTAAAATATCATAGTTTGTCTCTGATAATGATAATATATATTCTTCTTTATCTTTAAAGTATTCTGTATCTAATAAAAATAGGAAGTTTTGTGCTGACGATAGATTTCTTATATCATAAGGATTTTCATTAAGAGGTATAATTGCTGGAATTTCTAATAAATCAATACTAGTAGCCTGAAATCCAATAAAATTATTTTCTTCATTATATTCCTGTGTGATATTAATTTTATTCTCATCATTGCAATAATCGACTGCCAAGACTGTTAAACCGCTTTTTGTTCCAATGTTTAGCTGGCTTGTTAATTTGTCACGATTTATTTCATTCGTTGCTTTATTGTAACGTATATTACCAAAGTTGATTCCTTCTTGTCCAACTCCATCTATTACACTTATAAAATCATAGCATAAATTTCCATCTGGTTCACCATTATCAGTAAAAAGTAAAGAGCAGTTTTGAGGTATTATTAAAAAATTAGATTTTTTAGCTTTCGCAATTTGTCCAATTTTTGCTACCCATTTACGCATTGCCTGTCTATATTCAATGTTTAAGCTGTCAAAATCAAGTGAGGTTTTATCTGGCTCAATCACTTTTTGTAAATCTTTATTTCCTTCAACAATAAAACATCTGTTTTCAATGTTAATATTTGAAAAATTGAATGAATATAGTTTTGCCGCTTCAGTGCATATTAAAATTAGAAATGCTATAGAAATTATTATGATTTTAAGGAGACGCATCAATTTTATTACCCTTCTATTTTTATTTTAATATAATTGTAAAAGGTTATTAAAAGTTTTTCATTTGTTTTCTTCTCAATCAATTTATTACATAAATTATATCATGAAGTTTGATTTTATCATAAAGTCTTTACTTATTAATATCCCCCTGCTCTCCTGATAGAAAAAATTTGACAAGAATATTAGTACTTTTAGCGATAAGTTAATATAGGTGATTATTCAAAACATATGCTTTATCAGCATTATTCTAAAATCTAATTCGATATTTAATAATATTGAAATCCATGGTATAATTACTAAGCATTCATATATATAGGCACCTTTGATATTTTCACAAAATATATTCAAAAGGAGCTAAAATTATGAACAAATCTAGAATATCAATTTTTCTATCAATACTAGTTCTATTAGCTTTTCTATTCTTACCTATTGCTGCTTTTGCTGATAATGATGATTTTGATGTTAGCTATAGCTTTTCACCTGACGAAATAGGGTATGAAGGAGGAGAGACACAGCTAATCTTGACAGTCAGAAATACCGGACCAACTAATATCATATGGGTTGATGTGGAAATAGATACTAATCCTGTTTATTATAAAAGGTGGAACATAGTAATCCCACCCGGTTCGTGGAACTCTACAATATTTTCTCATATCCCTTTTGCAGCCACTGATTTAAATGCTCAAAAGCACTTGCGGATTTCAATGAATAATAATAAAATCTCATCTCCGGATGGTATTAAATCATTCGGTTTTGAAATTGATGCTTCAGACACCTTTCTTAATGCCAGCAGTAACTATGCACCAAGCAGCTCGACTTTTGAGCCTGGTGATACTGTTACTCTCACTCATTCGTTTGAAAACACTTCTAGCTCAAGTACAATTACAGGACTTACCTCATATATTGAGATACGTAAGGTTGGAGGCAGTTCTAGCTTTGGTCATATAATTAATCACGGTATATTATTCCCAGGAGCACATGCTAATAATGTTTTGACTTATACTTTTAAAGAAGCAGATGTTGGAACTTTAAAGTTCTTTTATCATATAACTTTCGATTATATGCAGCATGGATATAGCGAATCAGAAAAAACAAAAACCGTCACTGTCGAATCTAATGCATTTGATATTGATTTTGAAACTCACCTCACAGCATATCCTTTAGAAGTTGATGCCGGAGATGTTGTGCATTTTACCGTTACTTTTGACAACATTGGTAATGATCCAATTTCTGAATTTGAAATCAAAAATTCAGAAGGGATGCATGCAGCTTCATCACAACATTTGTCACCAGGAGAATACAGAGCAATAACTATCGATGAAAACATATATGAGACTAAAGATATTAAATATGAGGTTATTGCAAAAGAAGGCGGTATAGTTGTTTCTAAAGAAACAAACAGCATAAACATAGCAGTCCGTGATAGTGTGCCTGTTGCAATGGAAGAGAGTCTAGAATTAAGTCCGACAGATGAGGCGGATACAGAACCTATGGTAACAAGCGAAAATACTGAAAAAACCAATATGAATGAATTTAATACTGCGATGCTTAATAATCCGAATATGCTACTTTATATAATTCTGGGGATTGTAGTTTTCGTCATTCTTATTGCGGTCATTGTCGTTTTAATAGTTTTGCAAAAAAGGAAAAATAAATCATAGGAAATTAAATAAATATTTAAATTATCTGAAAAATAAATTTCTTTTTTCAGGTTGATGGGAGGAAAACATGAAAAGAGCTTTAATAGTAACTTTAATTATCTTAGTGTTTTTCACAGCATGCGGGAACCCGCCTTTGATACAGGTCATCACAAACCCGCCAGTTAATGAGCAAGAGCCTGCTTTGATTAAGGACATATCAGAAGAGAGTGTTGAAGATGTATCTGTAAATGCAGAACCTGAATTAGAGCCTAAACCGGTGCCTTCATTAGAACCCGAGCCAATGCCATCGTTGATGCCTGCGCCATCATTACCGTCTCTAGGTGAAGATGCAGCAGAAAAATACTTAGGCAAGTGGACAGGCTATTATAACAACAATTCAGGCAAAATGAATCTTGAGATTGATATATATATGGTCGATATGACAACTAACACCTCTAATGTTTGGGCAAGATTCATCTTTTCTCCCGACATCAGCAATCCAACGGGTAAATCAGGCGAATATAAGTTAGAGGGTGATCTTAATGTTTATACCGGTGAAGTTTCTATGCAAGGTACACAGTGGATAAGCGCAAACCCCGAAAACTACAGCATGCTCAGCTTAAGCGGAATAATAACAGATACTACATTTAACGGGCTTTTAGAAAGAGGATATTTGCCAGAGTTTTATTTGAATAGATTTTAGCGCACATAATTATCGACCTTTTTATTAGAAACGAGCACTTGAAAAGTCTTGCTTCTAAATATATGATATCTCCCTGCAAACAGGGAGTATTAATTAAAGCAAGTCAATAATTTTAACATGTCATAAATATAGCACAAAAGGAATAACAAAAGAGATTGAATTACGGCTCAATATCTTTAGATTAGCTATTTACCTGTTAAAACAGATTATATACTATTTAAAATCAGCATGATTATGCAAAGAATGAAGTAGTTTTTCATGTTCACCTACAATATCACATAGCAAGAGATCTGTTTCATTAGCTTTTTTTATCAATAAATATGATAATATAACTTTCGCAAAATTGTTCTTAGTTATATCAATGCTTTTCTTATAAACTACCCAACCTCTAGCTTCAATCTTTTCTCTTAGAATTCTCTCCTCTAAAAAAAGTTTAACAACACCAAGAACAATGATAATAATAAAAGAGTCCACTAATGCTTCAAATCTATCCACAAAATGTTCAGTCAGCCAATGTATCGATAAAATAAGCCCAAGCGACAATAATAAAGATGATGTGAAGATTATTGTATTAAGTCTTTTATAATTCACATGCAATCTTGAAACATGTCTATACAGCTTGTCTACAAAAATGCTGATATGATGATGTTCAGAGTCACTACTCTTATATTTTTTCTTTTCAAACTCGAACTCATCCATAAAATTATTATAAAACTCATTTATTTTTTTGTTTGCGTTTTTATAAGCATAAGTTATATCATATTTGTCTTTACTTTCATAAATTTCATCTAGTTCATCTAAAATGTCGCAGGCTTCATCAAAATCTAAGCGTTCGACATCCTTTTCATTAATGCCATTAACATCAAAATCTTTAAGTTTTTCTATTATAGTGTTCTGTAAATCCATATTCATTTCCTCAAATAATCAATAAAATACTTACCAAAAGCATATTAATAAACTTCAGCTGATTTAGCTCTGTTCTATTTCCCAGTATATCAGAAATTGTCTCTAAATCAACTCCATCTATTTTCATTTTAAATATCACATTTGAAAACACTATTGACTATAAAAAATATTTTACTTCTCAAAGATATAGTAAGAATATACAAAAAAGCAGAAGGATATCCTATAAGAAAGAATAAGCTTTTTATATAGTTGTATTATTAAGAAAATTGGAGGGTACAAAAATGTCAAAAATTTTTAATAAGGTTGTGTACAATTTAGATGATTTTGTATATGGATCATCAATTTACCCGGTGGTATTGAAGAATGGACTTTCAATCGGCGGCGGTAAAATTATACCTGAACTTAACTTTACTTTGCCGACTATGTTAATTAACGATGATACCATGCCGAAAGTTATAGATCAATATAAGGAAATCATCAGCGATGCCCTAAAAAGAGCTGTTGAACTGGAGGTTTCTGATGTAATAGCTGAAATTGAGCTATTACCACAGGCAACATATAATCCAGACTGGGGGATTGAGATTACAAAAGTCGTTCGCGATATAATGTGGGATTATGAAAAGAAGCACGATATCAAGAGCGGGCTTAGATTAACTCCCGTTGATATTCGTGAAGATATAAAATCTCCGCATATGTGGCATGGCGAATACTGGGATAAAGTGATGAAAGTTTTTGAAGAAGGTGCGAATGCTGGCGCAGATTTTCTATCAATTGAATCCATCGGAGGTAAAGATGTACATGACGAAGCGATAATGAATTGTAACATTAAACAATCAATATTCGGACTGGGTGTGTTGGGATGTATGGATATGAGCAAATTATGGTCTGAAATATCAAAAATTGCAGCAAAGACTGGAGCTGTTTCTGCTGGTGATACGGCCTGTGGGTTTGCTAACACTGCAATGGTTTTAGCAGACAGAAAGTATATTCCAAAAATATTTTCAGCAGTTGTTAGAGTTCTTTCTTCGGTAAGAAGTTTGGTAGCCTACGAAGAAGGGGCTGTCGGTCCTCATAAAGACTGTGGTTATGAAGGTGTTTTCATTAAGGCTGTAACAGGTACACCTATTTCAATGGAAGGTAAATCTAGTGCATGTGCACATTTAAGCCCTTTAGGCAATATTGCTGCTGCAGTGGCTGACCTTTGGAGTAATGAATCTGTACAAAATATAAAGCTTCTTGGCGGAATGGCTCCAACTATCTCTATGGAGCAACTCGCCTATGACTGTCGCTTAATGAATACAGCTAGCAGTAGCGGCATAGAATCTACAAGACAATTAAGAGACTGGCTTGTTGAATCTGACAGCTATTATGATCCACAAGCTTATGTTCTAAGACCAGATGTAGTGCTGAATTTAAGCGAAAAAATATTCAAAGCCCCAGACCATTTTACAAGATCTAAAATTGCTGTATCCGAGACGGTAAAAGTCTTAAGAGAAGCCTTTAATAATGGCGAAGTTAAAATAGAAGATCGAGAAATTGTCTGGTTTGACATGATTGAAAAGGAAGTCGAATCTATTTCACAAGATGTAACAGCTTTCACAGAAGAGATGATTTTAGCAAACACATCAGCAAAATTCGACCCAAAAAAATATGACCTTTAAGAAGGAGAATGATAATGACAAACATAATTGAATTAATAGCAAAAAACATCGAAAGCGGAGACCGAGAGGAAAGTGTTGCGAATGTTAATATAGCTTTGGCGGCAAATATTAAACCGGAAGAAATAATGAACAATGGTCTGATAGAAGGCATGAACGTGCTGGGTGAACGATGGAAGCGAAATGAAGTATTTGTACCAGAAGTTCTTATAGCGGCTAGAGCATTGACATCTGCGCTTGAAATATTAAGACCTCTGTTAGAAAAAAGCGGAGTAAAACCAAAGGGTAAAGCACTAATAGGCACCGTTAAAGGTGATCTTCATGATATTGGCAAAAACCTTGTTAAGATGATGTTAGTTGGTTCCGGATTTGAAGTTATTGATATGGGTGTGGATGTATCGGGCGAGCAGTTTGTTGAAGGAATAAATAAAGAATCACCGGATATCATACTGCTCTCAGCACTTTTGACAACAACTATGCCTCAACAAGGAGAGATTATCAATGCTCTAAAAGAGGCTAATGTAAGAGACAAAGTAAAAGTTATGGTTGGTGGTGCGCCTGTAACGAAAGCGTTCGCTGAAAATATCGGGGCCGATGCATATACACCGGATGCAGCATCAGCAGCAGAAAAAGCAATTGAATTTGTGACTAACAAACAATAATGCTAAAAAGGGTTTAGGATAATGATTAAATTAGATGTGATATCTGGATTTTTAGGAGCGGGAAAAACCACATTCATTAAACAGCTGATAAGCGAAAAAGTATTTGAGTCTGAGCGTATAGTGATTCTCGAAAATGAATATGGTGAAGTTAATATTGATTCAAAATTTTTAGGACAAAGCAAAATCCCTATTTATGAGATTACAAAAGGCTGTATTTGTTGTTCCTTAAAAAATGACTTTGTAACAACACTTAACGAGATTATAAGTTTGAAGCCTGATCGTATTATTATTGAACCCTCTGGTATTTTTATGTTTGAAACCTTAACCGAGCTGCTTAAATCAGAGCAATTAAAAGATTCATATCGTTTAAACAGTGTCACATCTATAGTCGATGTGATGCTATTTACTGGTGAATTTATTCCGATGCAAGGATTGATCGGAAACCAAATTAAACATGCAAACATTGTTTTGTTAAGTAAAACATCATCCCTGAATTCAATAAATAAAGAAAATGTCGTTAAGTTTATCAAAGAATATAATTTAAATACCAATATTGTTGTTTGGGAGCCATCCAAGCCTATTAAATCTCTTATGATGTATCTTTTTGATAATTCAAAAAATAAATCAATCGATATCGATCATAAAGTTAATATAAATAATAATCACGCTCACATAAATACTCATCAAAATGTTGAGTCAGAGACAATATTAATAACGAGGCCCATAAAATTCGATTTCTTTATATCATTTATTAACTCTATCAAAGAAGGGTTGTATGGTGATATAATGAGATTGAAAGGTTATATTAATGTTGAGGATGAATTCTATAAGTGTCAGTATGCAAGCGGAAGCTTTGAATATGAGAAAGTCAAAGACTTACCGCTTGAAGCTTTTGTATTAATTGGGCAGAATATTAAAATAAAAGCTCTGACAGAGATTTTCTGATGGTTCAGATCGGGTGGTGATTAATATTGGTGCAATATCCGTTTGATTATAAAAAAGCAGAATTTGTGTTAAAAAGCTATGCTTTATCCACTGGAATTGCTTGTAGTTTAATTGATGAAGAAGGAAACACAATCTTAGACATCGATGATGACTATAGCATTTATAAAAACCTAAAGCTCCATGACCCCGGGCTAAAGGAGAGTTTTCTTTACGGGGCTAATCAAGCTTTTGTCTATGGTGGTAGTTATATTTTTTTTGGACCTTTTGGATTTGTGCATTTCACAACTCCAATTATCCGCAACCAAATAATTGCGGGTGCATTTGTTGTTGGACCAATTTTAATGACACAGCGTGATGAGTTTTTATATGACTTAGTCATCAGCCACGCGCAGAATGGAAAAGAAAACCGTAGTAAGATCATTAATTTTTTAGATAAAATACCGCTTATTTCAACAACTAAAGTAAAAGCTCTTTCTGACCTGCTGCTTAGTAGTGTTTATTTTGTTTCAGAAGAAGGGTATGACCGTTTTGAACAAGATCAAATACAGATGGCGCAGGGTTCTAAATCAATTTCTACATAACGCATCTAAAAACAATGGGCGGGGAAACACTTGAAGGGTCTGCCTACCCTGTAGAAAAAGAAAAAGAATTGATGAATCATATTTCTATAGGCGATAGAGAAGGATCTAAACGTGTCCTTAACGAAATTATGGCGCATATTTATATTGGATATGGTATGAAATATGATCTTTTAAAATCTCGGGTTTTAGAATTAGTTGTTCTTCTTTCTAGAGCAGCATTAGAAGGCGGTGCCCAAGCAGAGGAAATATTCGGTTTAAATTACTCGTATTTAAATGAAATTAATGATTATAAGACAGTAGATCAGCTGTCAGCATGGCTCGCAAAAATATGTGACAGATTCATTCTCTCTATTTTTCGATTTGGCGAGGCCAAACATCAAGATGCAGTCTTTAAGGCTATGGCTTATATACAGCACAATTACATGAACAAGATTACCCTTGAAGATGTTGCGGCAAAAGTGTTTTTCAGCGAGTCTTATTTCAGTAATATTTTTAAAAAAGAAACCGGTATTTCATTTAACAAATATCTGAATAAAGTACGAATAGCAGCAAGCAAGCAATTACTTAAGGAAAAAGATTTAAGCTTAGCAGACATCTCAGAGTCTGTTGGGTTTCATGACCAAAGCCATTTCAGCAAAATGTTCAAGCTAATCACTAAAGTAAGCCCTAAGAAATATAGGGAATCATTATAGCATTAATAATAAGCTCTGGTACACAAATTTTTCATAGTTAATGTTCACTTTATTTTTGACTGTTACTTTGCTGTAATTAACACTATTATTCGAATAAAAACCACTAATTGAATTTATAAACAATGATAAAATAAGATATAACCATTTTATTGATGTGATTAACAAAGAACATAGAATACTCTAGGACTTGTCATTGGACATTAAATCTTTTAATCGTATAGTCCGTTCATTTAATTTATTGACTTTAACTCAAAATTCTCTATCCTATTACTCAAATTAGGATTATAGTATCTATCACCATTTTTAATCCATTCTTTGTATATTTCCCTAAGTGCTCTTTGTTCATTTTTATCAATGTTATCCATTACTATGGTTCTAGTCAGAGACTCATAATGATACAGCTCTACATAAGGAGTAAAAACATTCCTATAGCCCTTTTCGATGAGTTTAAAACACAAATCTAAATCATTACAATTAATTGAAAAGTTCTCTTCATCAAAACATCCAACCTCTATGAACTTATCTTTTCTCACCATCATACAAGCAGCAGAAACGGCGCTCACATTCTGATTCAGCTTCAATCTCCCAAAGTACCCATCGCTTTTTTTATGAAAAAATTTATGGAATTCTCCACATCCACCATATATTCCAATACATACCCCGGCTGTTTGTATCGAATTGTTTGGATAAAAAAGTTTTGCTCCGACTGCGCCAACATCTTCTTGACATGCAAATCCAAGCATTCCTTCAATCCAATCATCTACTAAGACTTCAGTATCATTATTTAAAAATAGGATATATTCGCCGCTTAAAAAGTTCTTTACTGCATAATTATTAATTTTTGAGTAATTAAACGGTACATTGTATTCAAAAACCTTTATTCTCTCATCCCAGCTTTTTATATCATCAATCATTTTAAATGTGTCTTTTTTAGAACTATTGTTGCTGACGAGGATTATTTCATAATTTTTGTAAGTTGAATTATCAATTATACTTTTTACACAAGAAGCAAGAATTCTACCATTATCTTTAAAAGGTATTATGATACTGACGAGTGGATCATCAACAATATCATAGCAAACCCTATAGCTGCCCTTTAATATCCCGTCGAAAACCTTTGCTTCTATTTTTAGTCTCTCAAGATGGGTTTCAATTGCTTTTTTATATCCTCTATCAATGTATTGGTCTAATGATTTTTCTTTTTCTAAAACTTCCAAAGCTGCTCTTTTATGATATAAAACTTTTTGAATATGTTCAATTCGCTCAGTATTCTCAAACACTTTCAAATAAGCATCATAACACTCAGCTTTACCCATTTTACTATTAAATGGCTTTTCAACTTTAGATAATATTTCTTTACTTATTACAGCAAAATATCCGATATAATTATAGGATAAGAACATATCATAGGAAAAATCAGTCTTGAAATGAGGATCACGATAGTTTCCGCTGCTGCTAATTTTATCCTCATCAGAATAAATAAAATCAGCATCTTTTTCGTTTATTCGTTTAGCCACTTCATATAAAGCATTTGGCGTTAAATGATCCATTGCTCTTAAAACAGCTACATAACTCCCGTTCGACAATTTATATGCATCTTCAAGACCATTGCTGTTTCTCGCAACCTTTATTTTTTTATTTTCTAACCTATTAATGTATTTAATAATTTCTTTATCTGCCTCATTCTCTATAGCTATACAAATCTCTACGTTATTATACCATTGATTTTTAATGGATTCTAAAGTTGATTTTAAAATCTTCACTGATAAATTATCATTTATATAAAGTAGTACTGATATTAACGGTTTTTTTTCAAAACTATTTTGCAAGTTTTTATTTTTTCTATTAAATTTACTATATTTGTAACGATAGTTTTCGTTAAATTCTAACCCTCTGCTAAAATTTTCTCTAGTTATTCTCGCTTCATATTTTCCAAAAGCAATAAAATGATATAAAGGATTCATTATGCCTTTTTTTACATCTTCATATCTGTTAGAATAAAAATTTGTATCAAAGTCTTTTGAGGGATTTCTGCCTTCAATTCCGCCAAAGAATAAATAATGCAAATAGGGATTTACTCTTAGTTTTTTTAAGTCTTTATTTTTTTCCATGTAATACTCGGCATCAAAATAGCAGCTTGCTTTGAAGGCCCTAATATATTTACTGTTTCTAAAAATATTTTTGATGTATTTATAAATAATTTTAATATTTAATAATATCATTTCTGCATTGATAAAGGCTCTATTTTGCTGCTTTTTCAGCTCAGTCAAAACCTTATTAAGTTTTGCCTCATAATCCTTGTTTTGTTCTTTGTATGTATTATTGATTATGTTTTGCTCCTTGTGCATAATATTATACAGCATAATTGAATCTTCTATCTTTGCATCAAAAATAATGGATTTTACCTTTTGAGGCTCAAATATTAGTTCTAAAAATGGGGAACAATCTTCAAAAACATATGTGATTTTATTATTATAAGTTGCATTAGATATAATTAAAAACTCAATACTGTTGTTGTTTTCATTATAAACAGAAATATTGTTCATATCTATTACGCAGTTAAACGCCGACGGTAAAAGAATAATAGAGCTTATGATCTCATGTTCAGATAAGTCACATTTAATTTCAATATTATCTGAATATGATTGTAAATTAATAGTTTGGTGTTCAATTCTTTCTTCATTTTTTACAGCAAGCACGTTTACTCTGTGCTGTTCTATTTTTATTGAATTGATTACATCATTAAATTCTAAAATAATAGAATTTATGACTGCTTTTCTTATTATTGGATCAACAGAATTTAGTTTTTTATATAAATTATTTGCATAAATATATGAATAAGTGTCTTTATCTTTTTTAGAATTATGGCGTAGTTTTTTATCAATAATGTTTCGCTGTTTAAATTCGCTGTTTCTCAAATAAAGGCTTAGATCGTTTAGTTCTTCATCCGGATTTTCAATCAACTTGTCAAAATTTATTTTATAAATTTCACTATCAACATGTTCCAATGCTCTATAATTATAGTGAAACCACAATTTTTCAGCGATATTGATATCCATACCGTCTCTTTTGTTTAACGATCCAGCTGCTGACATAGGATTTCGGTATACATATACATACTTTACATCCATATCTAAAAACCTAAAAACTTCTTGCCAAACCGGAAGCGTTTTACATATTCTAGGATCTTTTATGGCTATTGAATCATTATTTTCTAATAGTTCTTTCATTATATTTAACGCTTTATCAAAAAAGGCTGATTTCATGTTATCGAAATTGTAATTTATCCCTGTAACACAATCCCAGTTTTCACCGTTACTTGCACAAATCATAGAGTTTAATAAAACAATATCAGTATTTTCAAAATATCCTTTTTCGTTATTTTTGTCCTTAACTAATAAATCCTCTCCCAAATAGTAGCCCATTTCTGAAATTGCATTTGCAATTGCGCTGGTTCCGCTTCTGTGCATCCCCAATACGACAACTACTTCTTTTTTTTCGCTCATCTTTAAACCCTTCTAATAAGTATACTTTTTATTTATCTTAATTTTATAAAGTGATTACTAATATCAAACTATCACAGTATATCACATAGTTATGTTTGCTTTAAATATATTTAGGCTGATTCCATTTCACGTAAAAAAATATGGCCTTAGACTAATCGCTGAAACCCAAGATTTACACAGTGTCTTAAATTACATTTCCAGTCAATTATTATACTATTAATTTTTAAAAAATTGACTTAAAAAAATATTTAGTTAATCAAACCATTAACAAAAACAGCTTTTTAAAATCTCCAAAAAGTTTATATTTATTATAGCATACAATGAACTATTTACAAGTTTTTGCAAACAAAATACTTAGGGCTTTATTCACCTCATTAATTCTACACTAAATATAATCTGCCAAATAATTTTGAGCAATCAAATAGTACTATTTATCATATAATGCGACAAATATTTTTATAGAAAATCGGATAATGACATAATAAATTTTCCCACAAATAATATAACAAAGTAGTTAGTACAATTATATAATTGAGTGGTTTTTAGCACCTAAAAACTAAGGTTCTCATATAAGTACTTTCAAGCCACAATACTATACATCGTTTATCGCGGCCTGAAAAATTTTTGCAAAGCAGCCTTATTTTTTTCTATCGTAATAATGTGTATGTAAAAGTTCATGAGATTTTTCACCAAGAGGTTTTTTTAAGAATTCTTCATACAGAGTATTAACAGCAGAATTTTCATGAGATTTGCGAATAGGCAGGCCTTTATCTCCTTCATATATCGCTGCAATTCTTTTATTTCTGAGTTCATCTGTTACTCCATAGGGTTGTCCGCCGCCGCCTATACAGCCGCCCGGGCAGCACATGACTTCTATAAAAGCATATTCATCTGCCTTTCCTGCTTTGATTAACTCTAATACTTCTCTTGCTTTTGATAAAGTATGAGCAACCATTACTTTTACTTCTGTACCATTTAGGTCTACTACAGCTTCTTTTATGCCGTCTAAACCTCTTATGCCGTTAAATTCTATATTTTCAAGAGTTTTTCCTGTAACAACTTCATAAACTGTTCGAAGAGCCGCTTCCATGACACCTCCGGTTGCCCCAAATATTACGGCTGCACCTGTAGATATTCCAAAAGGATCATCGTACTGTTTTTCTTCTAAAGAGTTAAAATCAACACCTGCTTGCTTAAGCATTCGTCCAAGTTCTCTTGTTGTGAGCACAACATCCACATCAGGATTTTCTTTGTCAAAGCTCATCTCGGCTCTATTCGCTTCAAACTTTTTGGCAGTGCATGGCATAATAGATACACTAAAAATATTTTTTGGATCTTTGTCGATTTTTTGCGGTAAATATCCTTTTGCCAAGGCTCCAAACATCTGTTGTGGTGACTTGCACGAAGATAAATGACCTAATAGCTCGGGGTAATACTGCTCAATAAAGTTTATCCAGCCCGGACTACAAGATGTAATCATAGGCAATTTACCGCCATTGCTTATTCTTTGTAACAGCTCATTTCCTTCTTCTATAATTGTAAGGTCTGCTGTAAAGTCAGTATCGAATACCTGATCGAAACCCAAGGCTTTAAGAGCAGCTACAAGTTTTCCTGTAACTATACTTCCCGGTTCCATATCAAACTCTTCACCCAAAGATACCCTAACAGCCGGTGCAGTTTGTACTACCACGTATTTGTTCGGATCGCTTATCGCCTTCCAGACTTTTTCTATATCCTCTTTTTCTGTGATAGCGGCAACAGGACATATAGCAGAGCATTGACCGCAGGCAACACAAGCAACATCATTTAGATACTTTCCAAAAGCAGGTTTTACTTCACAGTAATCGCTTCTTCCTGTGTAGTCAAGAATGTTTAAACCTTGCACACTGGCACATACCTGAATGCATCGTCCGCATTTAATGCATTTGTTTTGATTTCTGACTATAGCAGCGCTGCTCTCGTCAATTTCTTGCTTAATCATAACATTCTCAAATCGAGTTTCTCTAATACCAAGATCTGCAGCAATCGCTTGCATCGAGCAGTTACTGTTTCTTATACAGGTAGTACAGCTCATATTATGATTTGCCAACAATAGCTCTACAAGAACTTTTCTAGCCCCTCTTACCTTTTCTGTGTTTGTTCTAATAATCATGTTTTCTTTTACTTCAGTAGAACATGCTGTTTGTAGAGTTTTACTTCCTTCAACCTCAACAACACACACTCTGCAGTTTGCTTTTATCTCTTGATCCGGATGATAACAAAGAGTAGGAATATTAATGCTGACTTCTTTTGCTGCGTTCAAAATTGATGTACCTTCTTCTACTTCTATCTTTCTATTATTGATAGTAATATTTATAGTACTCATTAGTTACCTCCTGCAAAAGCTTGCTTAACATACGATTTATCTATTCTAGATGTAAATTCTTCTCTAAAGTATTTTAGTACCGATTTCATTGATGTAGGTGCCAGCTGGCCAAGCCCGCATATAGAAGTTTGATTTATAGTTTCTAGTAATATTTCAACCAGCTTTAAGTCATCATTTGATGCTGTTTTATCAATAAACCTTTGGAGCAGAATAAATAAATGACCTATTCCCTCTCTACATGGAGTACATTTCCCACAAGATTCATGGCGGAAAAATGTCAATGTACGTTTTAAAATATCCAGTATATCTATTCTATCATCCATGACAATAATAGCACCAGACCCAAAAGTTAAATCATTGTCTGTCATTTCTTTGTAGTCTAACTTTATGTCCAACATCGATTCCGGGATGCATGGACCAGAAGCCCCTCCCAGCTGTACCATTTTTATTTTTCTGTTATTCGGCACTCCATCACCCAGAGTTTCTATAACATCTCTTAAAGTAATACCAAAAGGCACTTCATAAAGACCCGGGCTATTTATATTCCCGCTAAGGCAAACAAGCTTTGTCCCTTTCGATACTTCGGTTCCTATTTTATTAAAAGCTTCTCCTCCATCTTGTATGATGATCGGAATATTAGCGAAAGTCTCCACGTTATTTATCTGGGTAGGTTTGTTAAACAAACCTTCAGATGTTGGGAACGGTGGTTTGTATGTTGCTCTTCCCGGTTTGCCTTCTATACACACCATCAGGGCAAATTCTTCACCGCATACGTAAGAGCCGGCACCAGTGTAAATCTCTAAATCAAAATTAAAGCCTGCATCTAATATATTATCTCCAAGGTATCCATTTTTCCTTGCTTTTTCAAGCGCATTTCTAATAATTTCGATAGATTTCTGATATTCACCTCTTATGAATATATATCCATGCTCAGCACCAACTGCTAAAGCACAAATTATTAAACCCTCTATCAATAGATGCGGGTCGTTTTCCATCAAATATCTGTCTTTAAAGTTTCCAGGCTCTCCTTCATCTGCATTACAGATAATATATTTTGGAGCTCCTTGTGCTTTTAAAACCGCTTCCATCTTAAGACCAGTCGGGAACCCAGCGCCGCCGCGCCCTTTTAACCCCGAAGCCTTAACT
>Ga0233437_1003874_pt1 | contig 18721 bp, 13 predicted proteins | sample SI_122_August201_FD_182714 | JGI IMG/M metagenome (GOLD analysis project Ga0233437, IMG submission 182714) | Seawater microbial communities from Saanich Inlet, British Columbia, Canada - SI_122_August2016_200_MG | ecosystem: Environmental > Aquatic > Marine > Inlet | place: Canada: British...
ACTCGTTTTACAGGATTATTAAATATCGCTTAGTTTATTATTTTACAATCCCTAAAGCTAACTATAAAACGGAAACAGCAATTTTTGTTGCTTATAAGGGAATTGTTAGCAATCTCAGTGTTGATGTCCATATTTCTAATAATGGAGACCTTGTTGAAAATTGTAATATTTGTCACAAATTATTTATTAATGCAATTTAAGGTACGATTCACCGGCACAGGATTTTCTCTTACATTATTAGACATTGCTAAGTTGCTAAACAGTAAAGCCGAACCTATTGCTGCAGTAAATAATAATACCAACTGTATATTCTTTAGATGTTTCATAATTAAAATTCTCCTTTTTATACTTCGATACGATAAATAGTAGCAAATATCATGCCAATGATGGAGGGCTTAGTTTTAAAGGTTGGAAAAAATGTGGCTAAATGAATATAATCTTAAGTAAACTGTAGTGAGTAGATAAATTAAATTACTATTTCAGATAAAAAGTTCCAAATATAAAGTATCAACTTCTTATATATTACTGTAAACATTGTATACAAATGAGACCTGAAAGAATTATTTTTTATACGTCCCATTATTTTAGATATTACCCATAACAACTCCCGATCCATATATATGACAAACATTGACAAAGAAGTAAAAAGAAGCAGTATTGAGGCTAAAACATGGAGCCAATGAGCGGAATCGAACCGCTGACCTATTCATTACGAGTGAATGTATTTCATACCTAATATATAAAATTTGCTAGTATTTTGCTAGTAAATTTCGCTATCTATTGTATAATCTTGTAAAAACTTTGACAAACTTACAAGATAAATACTATGAGTAAAAATAAGACAATAAAATATACTGGTAAAGGAACAATTTTTCTAAGAGGCAAAACTTATTACTACGAAAATAAGCCGGCCGGAATAACAATGAAATCTTTAAAGACTGCTGATCAATTAGATGCAGTTACTAAAGCAAAACTTAGATTTGGCTATCTTGACTTTAGTGACCAAAAAGATCAACAAGAGGAACTATTATTCAAATATGAAAAAACAAAAAAAATAATTGAAGATAATAATAGAAAGAAAATTCCTCTCAAAAATGTACTGGAAGAATATGAGAATATTCTGATACTTGCACAAAAATCAGGAAGCAAACATATTGACGCAGACAATTTAATACCACTTGCCCCAGCAACAATAAAAACTGCACGAATAATATTTAACAATTTCCAAAAATGGATACACAATAATTACTCAAACATAGAAACTTTTAATCAGATTAGTCCAGAAATTACACAAAACTATTTTATTAGCCTTAAAAAATCTGGTAAAAAAGCTTCTACCTTTAATCGATATCTTGTTCAGTTAAATGTTATATGGAAACGCCTCAGTGTTAATCTCGGAGAAAAACAAAATCCTTTTTCTGTCATACCTAAAATTAAAACAAATGCTCTTAAGGAAGATACTTCCAGTAAACGTCCATTTACTCACAAAGAAATATCAACCATGCTTATTAAGGCTAAAGAGTGGCTTAGACCTGCAATTTTTATCGGATACTATAGTGGATTACGTCTTAGTGATGTTATTACTCTCAAATGGAAAGAATTAGATTTGCAAGAAGGTTTCATTATAAGAAAAATGAGAAAAACGTCTAAACAGCAAATTTTATATATCCCTGAAATCATTGCTGAACTGTCAGACTGGAAAAACTTGAGTAATAGTAATAATGAATATGTATTTCAAGCACAGGCTGAAACCTACCTGGGCTTAAGAAACTATTTACCTTCAGCCCGCTCCAAAAATAGAAATATAAAGAAAAAACCTGATACTACCAAGGCAAGTAAACAATTCCAACGATTTCTTAATGATATCTGTAAATTTGATACAAAAAATGAAGTTGGTCAAACTATACTTGGGTTTCATTCATTACGGGTATCAAATGCTACTTATGGTAAAAATTCAGGAGAAACAGAAGAAGTAATTCAAAGCCGATTAGGACATTCAACTTCCAAAATTACTGCAATATACATCCAACAAAATATTGAAGAAAAGAAAAGAGAGCTTAAATCCAGTCACGTTTCATTACCAATATCTTTTACAGATTCAAATTTTGACAGTCTAAAAATCACAGAGCTTAAAAATAAGATATTAAATATTCAGGCTGACACATATGAAAAATTCACAAAAGGTATACTATCTCTATTGAAGTCAAATCATCACCAAACGACTAATTAATTTTAATTAAATGACTTATTTAGGCTCAACTGATGCATATTGCTATATTCTATTTCATAACCAATTGATTCATACCCTTTAATACGCTTTTTGAACATTCTATTTAATACTGGAATTTTATTATCTACGTAATCATATATTATAACTTCATTTTTTAAATAATATTCTCGATGTAGCCTTCCTGCATATTGAGATAAAGTTCCTTTCCAGGATACTGGCATTGTAAGAAATAAAGTATCAAGTCTTGCATCATCAAAACCTTCTCCAAGATATTTACCTGTCGCTAATATTAAACTCTCATCACTCTCTGCTAAATTTTCAATTTCATCTAATATTTGTTCCCGTTCTTTTTTTCTTAATCCCCCCTTCAGAACATAAATATTTTCTACTCTACCCTTAAGAGTATTGTATAAATATTCTAAATGATCTTTTCTTTCTGTTATTACTACAGGAGATCTACCAGATTTTAAGGATTCCATAATATTTTTTATAATCAATAAATTACGATCATCTGAGTTTCCAATATAAGAATATAAATCCTGAATTTGCAGCTTATGGTTTTCGTTAATTAAATAATCTGGAAGTTCTATATTTGTTTCTTTTACAACAACATGATGCGTAAACTTACGCTTTTGTGCTTCTATCTTATCATTTACTCTATATTTTACTGATCCACATTGCATAAATATAATAGGGTGATGCCCATCTTTCCTTTGTAAAGTAGCAGAAAGTCCTAAGAAGTATTTTGCTTTACATTGACGTACAACAAGCTCAAAACTTACAGCTGACAAATGATGACATTCATCAACTATTACAAATCCATAATTACCCACAATATCATCTACTACTCCTTTTTTGCATAAACTTTGAATAGTTGCAATATCTATAAGGCCAGTTGGCTTTCTTTTTCCACCACCAATAACTCCTATATTTTGGGGATCAAAATCAAGAAAAGTTCCAATCTTAGCTCTCCAATGATCTATCAATTGAACTCTGTGGACAAGTATTAAAGTATTGACTTTACGTTTAGTAATCATATTAAGAGCTAATACTGTTTTTCCAAATGCTGTAGAAGCGGATAGCACACCAACGTCATCCTTCATAAGTGCTTTTACTGCTTTTATTTGTTCAACTCTTAGTATACCTAGAAATTTACTTTTTATATGGTTACCTTTATTTCTTTTATCTATTATCTTGAAAGGAATTTTTAATTGTTCTATTAATTCAATGACTTCATAAATGCATCCCCTTGGAATCCCTATGTGTTCTGAAAAATCTTCACTACAACTAATTATTCTAGGGATATTATATATAGGAAATCGCATTGATTGTGCTCTATAAAATTCAGGATTTTGAAAAGCTGCTAATCTTATGAGTTTATTTTTGAATTGAGGAGTTAGTTGTTTTTTTGAAAAATAAAGTTGATTTTCTAATACTATATCAAGCTTTTGAGGTATATTAGCAGAAATTATATCGGCATTAATTCTCCGTGATGCATGTTGCTCCCAAGGAGTTATGTTATCATCATTATTAATTCTAACACCAGTTATCTTTCCTAATTTGACTGCTTTGTTAGCAATAAAATTTACTTCTTTATAACTAATTTTAGTAATATTTTTCAGGAATAGCCACTGGTCTTCATATGCTTGAAAACTCTCATCAACAAACACAGTATATCCCATTTTCCTGGGATTTGCCTGAAACGGTAAGGCGATTAAATTGCCAAAACCACCATTCGGTAAAGTATCTTGATTTGGAAAGAATCTGTCATATGAATCAAAACCTATATCTGGGAAATAATCCATAGTTGAAGTAATAATAAAACTCCCCATTTGTCTTGCTGTCTTTGCAGAGATTGGTTCTGAGAAAAAGATCCAGATATGCGCCCCATTGCCTGAACGAGATATTTCTATATGAGCAGGTATATCCAATTTTTCACAAGAAGTCATAAAAGCTTTTACATCCGGTTTCCATGAAGATCTATCGAAATCAACAACCAAAAACCAACAGGTATCATCTAGAAGTAATGGATATATTCCTAAAGTAAAATCTTTTCCCCCCTCATCTTTGCCAATAAGATGTTTCCTTATTAAATCATTACTTAAAGGAACAAATTTTCTATTTTTACATTCTGAACATTTAACTTTCGGTTTATTACATAAACCTGTTAACCATTCATGTTTACACATAGGTTGATATCCAGATTTACCAGTTTTTTTACTCTCAAACCTTTTGGGGACTACATCTGTACGACCTTTAAATAAGGAATGATATATTTCTAGCTTTTCATTTGATGTTAGTTCAGTGATATTTTGTGGAAGCTTAAATTTATTAACACTTTTTATTAATTCAGCAATATCATTTTCAAGTTTTATCCTTTGCTTATTAACTTTTAGTAATTCTCTTTCTTTAGTTTTTAGCTCCAGGACTATTTCATTATATTTTTTCATAAAGCTATCTTAATTGTATAAATATTTTTGATTACTCAATGTCTACAAATTTCTAAAATTTTTCTTAAATATTTCCAGCATAGCTCTTCTGTTTTTATACTGGACATTAAAGTTTTGTATAAGCTCCTTTACTATAAAATCACCATCTTTGATCTTTAACATCTTTTTCATCAAACGAGCGGCTTCTTCATATACTTTTCTGCCCGTTTGATGCATTATAGATTGTACCATTTTTTTATAAACAGAAAGGATTTCTATCGGATATATGTCTTTCAACAGATATATGTATTTATTCTCAATACTCCAGAATGTTTTTTGTTCATTTTGAATAGATACCAGAAGTTCTGAATACATCTTTTCCTCATAATAAACAGCTTGAAGTTGAATGGAATAATTTGATTTTTTAAGCTTTGTGATTATATCTTTGAATTTTATTTCCCATTTGTCCTTAGATACCTGTTTTTTAATTTTTTTATAAAATGACAGGTCATATGACGATGATTCAAACCTTCTTTCAGTCCAGTATAGAATTTTTTTCTTATCTTTCATCAACTCTGCAAGCCTAAGAAGTATTTCTTCGCAACCATTAATATTTCCATAATATTTTTTTATTTTTGCTATTTTTAATCCTTCTTCGGCTATTTTGTAGGCTTTTTCATATTCCTTTATCTCTATTAACTTATCCAAAAACAGGATTCTGAAACGATGGATTCTAATATTGTCAAAAACTATTTTTTCAGCTTTTTCGATTTCTCCACTATTTCTATAAAGATTTATGATATTTTCAAGAGCAACCTCTTCTCTAAATTCATTTCTATTTTGTTTAGCTAAACCAGCAGTATTTTTATAAAACTGTATTAATTTATCTCTATTTCCACTTTCCCCGGCCAGTGATACAAGTATTTTATCTAGATATTCATCAAGTCCATAATCAGCATATCTTGTTTTATCAGCTTCTTTTTTAAATAACTCAAATAATTCTGATTTCATCTGTTCAGAAAAAGTTTTACTCCTTTCTTCAAAAAATTCTGATATTTCTGAAAATATTCCAGAAGTTTCTCCTGCAGAATCATCAATATTATCCGTAATTTTGCAATATTCTTTTACTACAATAAGACAAATTACAGAAGCTTCCATCAGCTTCCCCTTCTCAAACAAATTAATTGCATTCTGTATCAGATTGTAAATTTTTTCTGAAAAATCACTCATACTGTAATAATCTATAAAGCCATGCCTATCAGATGAATCACTAATAATACTTCGTACAATCTGTTGATATTTTGAGTAATAATCTAAATCTTTTACTAAATACCCAAGTCCTGCCAATACTAAATCCTGAAATCTGCTATCCATGCCACATTGCTGCTCAATAAACTCTTTAAAATCATTCAGTTTGGCACTATTTAATATTTCCTCTATCTGCTCTTGTTTATTTTTCTTTTTTGATTTCGAAGGTGATTTTGTTGAGTGTTTTTTACTAGAAACATTATTTCTATTTTTTCTTATTGCATAAAAAACAGCTGTACTATGTTTACAAACTGGACCCCAGTCATATGGACAGTCACAATTCCAATCAACAATTTTATCCACTTTTAGTTTTACTGAAACGTAATAAATATCAGAACCGCATACCTCCGCTTCCCAACTTTCGTCATCTGTTAGCTCCAAATTTTCTACTAAATCATCCTTGAAGTAATCCTTCCCTCTACTTAAGATTTTAGGATCAATATCATTTTCAAAACTGTTAATATTCATATAGATACTCGGTTTATATTATATTGTTTGTATTCTTCAAATATTTTGCTCATAATATCATATGTAGTCGAGTCCATGTTTTCAGTGTTGTTTATTATATTTCATACTTTATCAATTATTCTATCCATAGAAGAATCATATTTATAATTAATTATTTTGCCGCTAATTATTAATTGAATTGCCCGTTCTATAATTTCTAATGGAACGATAAACCATTCTCTAGGTGTATGTCTTTTTCCGTTTAGATCAAATATATCAATATTCAAACAAGTTTTTCCAAAAAAATTATGAAGCAATTGTTCAAGTTTTTGCGGGTTTAAATTATAGCATTTCCAGGCACCTTTAATTACTACCGGTGCCATCAGGTATGTAGGTTCCTGGTCAGCATTTTTAATTCGTTCTCTTACATCTATTTCAGAATAACCTATTTTATATAGATTTTCTATTGCTATAATACGTTCATCACTACTCTTTGATTTTAGAATATAGATATATCCTGCACCTTTATCTTCATCCGTTATATTACTGAAATTTTCAACAAAATTCTCGTTAACTCTGTCTATATTCTGAGTTACGATTCTCCCATTTGTATACAGAGCTTTTCCAACTGATCTGTAAAGCATATTTGATTCTGTGCCATTTTCAAAAATACATCTCGTTCGACCATCTTTTCTTATCCGCTTACCACTGGAAAAAGATTGTTCCTCTTGGCAAAGGTCTATTTTTTCAAGCAACATTAATATACCATTATGGACATAAAAATTACCCTGATATAAATTATCTTCTTTGAACGGAAGAAGTTGTCGTTTACCATTAGCTAGATCTTTCTGTACCTCTTTAAATTTTGATTCATATTTTTCAAAGTTTTTGCATGGTTTACGTTTTGCTACAAAATCACTGCTTGCTCTTTCATAATCTTTAGGTGTATGTTTAAAGTCGAATAAACCTTCTGAGTCATCCTCCAAAATATCCAAAGCATCATCATTAAAGATGTCATCTATAGAATTGATTTCTTTCTCTTGTATACTTAATAAATTATATTTATCCTCATTTTTTAAAGAAAGTTTCTTTTCTTTATTCTTTCTCAAGTTCTTTAATCTTGAATAAAGTATTTGTTCCTGAATATTAGTTAAACTGGGTTTAGGTTCTCTATTATTTTTGTCATAAAAAGTATTAATTTCATGAAATGAACTTATTAGTCGTTCATCAGCAGTTCTTACAGGAATAAACTTCTTCTTTTCTTCTATCAGATAAAATTCTTTATCATCGAATATTTCATCTAGAGACAAATATTTTTTAGGATTCTGCATTTTTCTTTCGCTTTAAATCATTAATATAAATAATTGTTTCTCCCATTCTTTTCTCCAAAGGATTATTAGAGTCAGGATTTGGCTTTTTTTTGTACATCTGGATAAATTCTTTGATTTTTGGATAAAGAAGCAAAACTTCTTCTTCGGTAATTTTTATTTTTGTTGCTGCAATCGTTTCCTGTATAATTTTAAGAACCTTTGTCGTTACTGATTTTGACAATATTTCAAAAGCCTTTTGAAATGGATTAATACTATCAATCAAATCAATATGAATGTCATCTATGTTTACAAAAGTACCTGCCATTCTGATAAATTTTTTGTCTCCTGATTCTTTTATTTCTCCATTTTTTATGACAGAATCAATTACAACATGCTGTCTTACTTCTTCCACCTCTGCATTTGATAACTCTGGATATTTCACTTTAATTATTTTGGGGATTAAAACTTTATTTATAACTTCAGGATCAACATTTCCAGGCATAGCTTTAAGCATAGTATCATCTTGCAGAATGGTCGCCTTTAAATCATTTAAATCAGATTCCAGAATGTCTTTTACCCGTTTAGAACTTGGTTCTTTTAAACCTCTGATTTTAATTTCTCCAGGTTTAGCTTTATCGTCCTCGTCCCATTTAGTTTTAAAATTCCAATTTGGTGCTAAAACCTGTTCCATTAGCAAAGAAGCTGTAATAGCTTTGAGCATATTATTTACGGAAAATTTTACTTCATCATTTTCTGCATCAGGTTGTGCAATTAAGTTGGTAAACTGAGCATGAGTTTTATTTTCGCTATCCCTGGTTGCACGTCCAATTATTTGAATAACTTCTGTCAATGACCCCCTATACGCCACAGTTAGGGCATGTTCACAGTATGGCCAGTCAAAACCTTCCTTTGCCATTCCTAGTGCAATTATTAAATCCATATCATCAACTGATTTTATTTCCCTAAGATAATTTACAATTTTATCTCTTTCTTTTTGTGTATCTTCAACTAAATCAGCAACCTTTAATATTTTTCCGTCAGAATCACGTTTAACATAAATTACACCTGTATCTGCATCCTGTTTAATCACTTTTCCAATTGAATCAATAATAAAATCAACCTCATTGTGTTTATCTTTTGTAGATTCTCCTGAATTTACATTTGGAATATGCAGAATAGTTTTTTTGTCTGTATCAAGTACTTCCATAATTGCAGAGGTATATTTTCCCTGATAAAAATGATACCCAATTCCTAAAGATTTTAGATAAGTGTAACCATTTAGCTGTTCGTAATAATTATAAGTTACTTTGGTAAATCTACCTTCATCTTCAGGCATCAAAACAGGCACACTATCCCCACGAAAATAAGAGCCTGTCATCGCTATAATATTAGCAGTTGATTTCTGCATAATAGTTCGTAACAGCTCACCTAAGCGATTATTTACATCTGTAGATACATGGTGGAATTCATCTATAGCCAACACTACATTATTAAATTTTTCTTCTTCCAGTTCTTCACATGCAAAACGTAAAGTCGCATGAGTGCAAATTAAAATTTGCTCATTGCTATCCATGAAATTATGAAATGATTTTACTTTGCTTCTACTTCCGTCACTACCTGAGATACAAAGATTATATTGATCCTTCGGTTCCCAGTCTGCATAAAATCCAAATGATTTTAAGTCAGTTTTAGCAAAAGAACTCCCAATTGAACGTTCAGGAACAGCAACGATTACTTTTTCCACGCCTTGATTAATCAATTTATCCAATGCAATAAACATTAATGCACGGGATTTACCTGAAGCAGGTGGTGCTTTTAAAAGTAAATATTGAGCATCTCTGGCCTCATAGACCCTTTCCTGCATTTCACGCATTCCAAATGCATTTATTTTAGTACTTTCTCCTGTCTGATTATATTGAACATTAACTAAGTCCGGCATATAAACCTCTCCATGTATTTAAAAACTACTAAGTTTTATTCCTATTTTAAGTTTTATCTACAAATAGAATAATTTTCTTATTGGCTACCCACTAACATCTTACAGATTTATCTTTATTTAAGTTCGTCTAAAGTTCGTCTAAAGTTCGTCTAAAGTTCGTCTAAAGTTCACGATCAGTATATAAATTAATTTCTTATCCAAGCAGCTTTCCTTGTCGTACCTATATTTTTAATACTTTTATCTTTACTTGACATTCCGTAAACAATATTCTTAACTTTATTTAATTTTTGTTTTTGAGTTAAAATATTAGGTAAAAGATCCAAAATAAGTTTATTGATACTTTCTTTGTTAATACTTCCGTATTTATCAATATATTCTAATATCAATTTTTTGTAATGTTCATCCTTAAAACCACGCTGCTTAATATAATTTTCTTTTTCACCGGTAGCTTTTGCTATATTAGACGAAATATGAAAATTAGGTTTACGCCCTTCTATTAATTTTTTCTTTTTTAATGTTTTTACTTCGTCTACAGTTAACAGATGACCTTTTTGTACTTTATCTAAAAGTACAATTTCCCATAAACTCAAATCTGGAACAGTTGCTAACTTGGAAGCATAATTGACATCTAATATTTTCCCTTCTATTGTCAGTTGAACTGAATTATCCTCAAATAGATACTCTGGAAGCGGAAAATACTTATCACGTTGAATATTGAACATTTTTACTATCCCGCTGCCAATGGTATCTATCATATTTAAGTTTACCATTGCCTGGGCTAGAAATTTATTTCTATAGATAGATTCAGGGGCATCAGATTTGAGCACATTCTCAATACTCTTAGGTATAAAAGTTCCTTTATTGGAAAAAATTAATTTCCCATCCTCTCGCTCCACTACGTTTATTTTTCCACCAAGGCTATAATCCTGATGAGCTATACAGTTGTTGATAGCTTCACGGATAACATAAGGATCATATTGATCTACTTCATCAGGAAAAAGTGTTCCAGCTTGAAGATAACGATATTTTAAATTCCTAATTTTAGCAAATACATTTTCCACTTCGAGTAAAAATGGACAGCTAAAATGTTCGTAATCTTTTGCTACATTATCTCTATCTTTTAATATCCACGATATTGTAGCTACAGCCGGACTCAATAAATGTTCAGATTCACTTTTGCCAAGAAGTAGAATCGCTGTATTTGTAATCTTACCTTTTATTGTTATTTTCGCTTTATTCAAAAAAGTTTTATTATCCCAACTGTTTATATTCTCTTTAAGTTTAGGATTTTTCACAAGGAAAGATTTTCTTGCTCTTTCAATAGCCTCCTCTGATAAATCATCAATTGAAGCCTTATTTATAATTTTGGCACTCCAGTCTTCAGAAACTGCCTGCTTACGAATTCGCTCTATTTCTTCAAGATTTAGAGCACCCAAAGATTCTCCGTTGCGACCATAGTAATGACCTTTCCATGCAATAGGAACTCCTTTTGGTGCAGCTGGAATTTGAAACATTAACACATTTTTGTTTTCTTTACTCACTCTGCACACATCAATAAAAGATAGATTCAATGTAGTGTGATTAGCCATTTCAGACTTGTAGTTATTGATTTGTTTGTCTGAAATAGATGTACCTACAATATCTTTATTATCTTTAACACCAAACACTATCCACGCATAATCAATTTTTTTAAGATTTGCTTCATTGCTTAAAGCAGAAAAATATTTACCCAATTTGTTAGTATCATATTGGGTTTTAGCTTCTTTAAACTCTACTATTTCTGTTTCTGTTGAAAGATTTAACAATTCTATCAATTTCTTATCCATAATTCCTATTTCTTTTTTCGAGTTTTCTTTTCTTTTTCAAACAGGCTGTTTTTAGTTTTTTCCTCGGCTATCATTTTTTCATAAAGCTTGAATAGATACTCTAAACGTTCTTCATCACTGGTAAAAGGTTTGCTTCGATAACATCGTTCTATTGCCAAATCATTCTGATGATGTGCTTCACGTAAACCTTCTGGCATTTTATCTGGATCATACAATTGGGCTAAAGTCTTTTCAGAATGTTTTTCACGCTCTTCTAAAATACGAAATACACATTGGGCAATTTCTTCTTTGCGTTGTTTTGAGATTGGAGGAAAGGGGAAATTGTTATATACAATATCTTTCGAGTATCTTATCCGTTCTTCCAGTTTTCCACCAACAGTTCGTAACCAAACCATATGTAATTTAGAATTTAAAACTCCAAGAAGCCAAGGCTCCGCATCATAAACAACTTGTGCAGAATTAGAAATTACAGTATCAGTTCCAAGAAAGCCAGACGGTATATATTCTCGTTTTTCTGAAGAAACACTAGGCATAATTATCTGATTACTGTTTGGCACATTGGTGTCTCTAAATTGATGAGAGCGAATAGCTAAGTTCTTAGTACCTTTATCTTTACTGTTTATGCGGTGGTTTTTAGTTTTTTCAATACGGTCTGCAATAAACGGTATTTGTTCAGCTTCAATCTTTTTATCATCTCTTATCCATAAGCAATAACGAACTTGTCCACGGATAAATTCTTGAGCTCCTAAAAGCTTCTTTATATATTTATTAGCCTCTGAATTTTGGTTTAACAATTCTTCTTTTTCTTTTTCAGTAAGGATAAGACCACCACCATCATTTGGCATATTACCAAAAGACATCTCTTTAAAATTAGCTAATGGTTTTGAACGTCTTTGGATAATGGTATTTGCACCATCGCTCAAATAAGCATTAATGGCATGTACTTGTTTCCCTAATCCATTTGAGAAAATAAATTTATTTATTTTCAAAATATTTCCTAACCCAATAATAACAACAGTTACTCCAGCATTTCCTTTAGCATTATTTATCCATTTAAAAGAAGTATGAGCAAAATCTATCTCAATATCAAGCTGAAAAATATTTGGCCATAACAACCCAACTTGTAAACCCTGACAAATTGAATTTGTAGAAACAAAAGCTAATTTAGCATTAATGTTCTGAATGAATTTTGCTCCTTTATAAAACCAACAAGCAATGTAATCTAAATCTCTATATTTCGAAAAACTGTTTAAAACAAAATCCATATCATCTTTATGGTTTTTCTCTTGATTTCTTGCTCCCAAATAAGGTGGATTACCCAAAATATAAATTTCATCACCTTCATTTTTGGGACAAACTTTTTCCCAATCTAAACGACAGGCATTACCACAAACAATATTCCCTGCTTCTTTTAGTGGCAGTGTCGGATTTGTTCTGCCAAATTCTTTATAAAAATCTACATTCATCTGATGTTCAGCAAGCCAAAGAGAAAGTGTAGCTATTTCATGAGCAAAATCATCTAACTCTATTCCATAAAATTGAGAAAGTGAAATCGCTGACATAGGCAAAATATGACCTTCCTTGAAAATTTTCATTTCAAGTTTTCTTAACTCTTTATAGGCAATAATCAAAAAATTGCCTGAACCGCAGGCAGGGTCAAATATTTTAAGATTATATAAACGTCCTCTTAATTTTTGCAGTTTTTTATACTTTGCCTTAAGCTTTTCTTCAAATTTAGCTTTTTCAAATTCTTCATATAGTTCATTTAAAAAAAGTGGTTCAATTACTTTCATAATATTCGGAACAGAGGTATAATGCATTCCCAGTCCACCACGATGCTCAGGTGTAATAACTGCCTGAATCATAGAACCAAAAATGTCAGGATTAATTGCCGACCAATCAAGTTCGCCGTTATCAATAACAGCCTGTCGAGAACGCCTGGAAAACATAGGAGTTTCAATTTTATTTGCAAACAAACCACCGTTAACATAAGGGAATTCATCTAGGTATGCCGGAATATTTTTCCTTTTTGATTCTTTTGTATTTAAAACTTCAAAAAAACTATCAAACCATTGATCTAAATCACCACCGTCTTTTTGTGTATGCGAAGCTAAAGCATTAGTAAATTGTGCTTCTTTAAAAATATTAGTATCTTCAGCAAAAAAACAGAATAGAAGCCGTGAAAGAAAAATATTCATTCCATGAATAAATTCAGGTGATTCATCAGGATTATCCTTTTTTATTTCATCAAATAATTTAGCCATTTTTTCTGCAGCTTTTACATCTGCCGGATTTTCATTCTGATGCTGTGTTTTCTCCATGCCTGCCCATGGCAAAAAGAAATCGTAATGTTTTACTACATCCTTTAATTGTATATCAAGTTTATCCTGTGTTTTTGTATCAATAGCTAAAACTGTTTCATAGTCTGTAACTATTACAAACCGCTGATTATGTTTTAAATTTTTATTTATATCTGAAATAGTTACATGCAAATCTGAATTATAAACCTCTTTAAAAAACAGTTTCTTTTTCCAGGAAATTTCTCCTTCAATTTTAGACATATTTCTGTTGCCTTTTTTCAACAATGTAATTGCTGATTTTGGCAAACCGTAAGCGAGAAGTAAATCATAGATAAAAGTTTCTTTTGAAAAAGACTCTATTAATTTTTTAATATTATGTTCTATCTGAACAATATTCATATTTATTTACCGTTTACCCACTTATCAATTTCGCTAATTTTCAACTTCCAAAGACTGCCAACTTTATGTGCAGGTATGCTATCTTTGTTTCTAAGAATCCATTTATAAAGGGTATCCTGTTTGATACCCAAATGTTCAGCAGTTTCTTTTACAGATGACCATTTTTCCTTCGGCATTGATTAAAATCCTTCTTGTCCAATTAGTAATAAGCTTTAATAAATGATATTACCTTGTATTCCAGTAGAATACAAAGCAATATATGCAATAAATAACTACAAAAGTCCTTTGCTGTTAAAAGAAAAATAACTACCTTCAGCAACTATTATGTGATCAAGTAATGTTAACTGTAGTAATTCAGAAGCTTCTTTTATTGTTTTTGTTAATGCTTTATCAGCATTTGAAGGTTCAATTGAGTTTGAAGGATGATTGTGCACTATAAAGAATGAAGTTGCATTGTTAAGAAGTATTCTTCTAAATAGTATTCTCATGTCAACACTTGCTGAATCAATACCACCTAATGATACCATATCTTTTCCTAATATCATATTTTTGGTATTTACGTATATTACCCAGAGAGATTCCTGATCAGCAAATGCTAATTCTTTCATTTCATTATATACAGCTTTTGGAGATGAAAGCTGATTAGAACTTTTTACTTTTTCTTTAATATAAAATTTCTGTACTGAAATCTGACTGTAACTGCTATTAAGTTCAAAAGTGTCCTGTACCAGTTTGTTTTCTCTTAAATTATTTTCTTTTAAAGACTTCATTTTTAATCCTCCTTTAAAGTTTTATTTCTCGGGTTTTCGACCTAAGAAGCGCGGAGGCTATTAGTGAGTAAGACAATTTTGAGAATATTTAGGGAAAATCAAACCTTTTGTATTCGACTGGTATTTAAATATCCAAAGCTTGCGGTTTTTTCGTAGAAAAATTGGGGATTTTTAATAAACTAGAACAAAATCTGCCGACGGAGCAGACTCAAACGTAAAGAAATCCGAGAGATAAAATTTTAAATGAGGATCACTGAAGACAAGAAAATAATTTAATATAAATCAACAGGTATAGAATAGAATTATCAAAAATTTATTAGGTTTCGATTCAATAAAAATAAACTCATTTAAAACTGATTTGTAAGTAATTGTATATAGAAAAAGAAAGTTGATTCAACATATCTTGTTAAATAGATCATTGAAATTATTTATGTTTTTATAGCAATAATAATTGGGAAATAAAAATATCCAGTTTATTTTAGATATGTATGCGTATGTTTTCAAAATTATTAATTTGATGGTACCAATCACAATGGCAACAAGAACTGTAAAACAAGGATTTGAAATATTTCATAGCTATCTTACTCCAAGCAGTTATATTACAGATAAATCCTCATCTCATAAATCAACAATTACTAGTAAATTAGAAACGGATTTTAATCTCAAGCAACTCTTCTACTCGGGCTCAGCAAACAATGGAACAAGTATATCAAACTATAGCGATATTGATTTATTCGCTTGGATACCTACTTCAAATTTAAAAACAAACTCTGCAACCTCATTACGTGGAATAAAAGAATCTTTGCAAAATAGATTTCCCAATACTAATATTTATGTTGATTCCCCGGCTATTGTTCTAGATTTTGGTTCTGGTGACTGGGATACAGTTGAAATTATACCAGCTGATTATATAAAAAGCTTAAATGGCAAAAATATTTATGACATACCAGATGGTCAAGAAAAATGGATTAAATCAAGTCCGTCTACTCATAATTCTTATGTAGCTTTACATAATCAAAGATTAAATAATAAATTGAAGCCACTAATTCGCTTTATTAAAGCATGGAAATATTTTCAGAATGTACCTATTTCATCTTTTTACTTAGAGCTTCGTATAACTAAATGGATGGAGAATGAATCAACAATTATTAATGATATTGATGTATGTTCGGTTTTTAGGCAATTAGTCTCATGTAATCTTATGGCTATACAAGATCCAAAAGGTATCTCTGGTTATGTTTATCCATGCTCCTCTGAAATAAAAAAGGTAGATGCTTTATCAAAACTACAAACAGCTTTGACAAGAGCTGAAAAAGCAAGAGAAACTGAAAAAAAAGGCGATACAAGAGAAGCCTTTCAGTGGTGGTCAAAAGTATTTGCAAATAAATTCCCTAATTACTATTATTATTAAAAATGAAACGCATTGACGAATTAAATAAGTATTATAAACCTATTGGAATAATTGATAAACACACCAAAATTTTATTTTGGATTTGTTCAATTATATCATTTTTGGTTTTCTGGTTGAAGGGAGATACAGCAAATTGGCTTCAGCAGTCTTCCGATATCGTTTTTATTATTTCGGTTTTAACTTATTCTATACTATCAAACTACAATTCGTTCATGCTTATTCCATCAGTTGAAAACGTTAGAAGAAAACAGTTGATTTCAGATGCTCTTAAAGTTCCACTTACATCAGAAATAACACAAAAATATTATAACAATGAGCTGTTTCCATCAATTGATCGCCTTGGAGTATGTGTCTTTGAAAATACATATTTCGCCAAAAAAGTATGCAAAGAGATGCTTAAAGTTGAAAGGGTTCGAGTTTTTATTTATTTTATACTTTGGTTTATTGTTGTAAGTATTCGACAAGTTGATACAGGGTTGTTAATAATAATAACTCAAATTCTGTTTTCTGGTGAAGTAATTTTTTATTGGGGACGGCTAGAAATATTACGGCATAAAAATGAAGTTATTCATAACTCCCTCTATAATCATTTTTTAAGCTATAAGACAACCAAAGATGATGTAAAGATCGCAAAAATATTGGACTGCTTTGTATCTTATGAATGTGCAAAGTCCAATGCTTCAATTAAACAATCCAGCAAGATATTTGATAAAATTAATCCACAGTTATCATCAGAATGGGAAAACATCAAGGATAAATTAAATATTACAAATTGAGTTAAAGCAACAAAACACATAAAGTTATCTACAACGAAGATAATACTGTACATTTTCTCACTCATAAATTTCTAAATCTTTGTTCTTTTTTATCTGGATAATATAGTTAAAGACTCTGCAAAAATTCAGAGCCTTAATATTACTTATCCAAAAATCCTAGCAAATATTGAATAATATCTAGGTCTTTTATTTTGTGCATTTACAGGTGGAAGTTTAGTTTTTATAAAATTACCTTCACAGTGTTTTATTATGCAGTGGAATTTTCTCAACTTCATAAGCTTTGATTCTTTGAAATGATATTCTTCAATTTTTTGAGTATGGGTACTGGTTTTCCCTTGAGAATATGTATGATTTCGCTTTACTATTTCTTTTTTTCCTAAAATATCAGCTGCGACCTTAGCCGCTTCAGAATCAGCAAGTGTATAATATATTTGATTGCTTAAATTCAGTAACAATACTTTAACGCTATTAGCATTTAACACTCCTTTGTAACTTGTTGTGCTTTGTGTAGCAAAAACAACAGTAGCTTTAGCTTCTCTGATTTTATCAATCACTCTAGAATCTTCCATCCCTCCAGAAGTAGAAGTAACAACTCCCTGAGCTTCATCGGCAAAAAATACTAATAAATTACTTTTCTTTCTTTTATCCTTTGGTAAATCAAATCTTCTAAGTGCATGAGTGTAATAAAGAAGTTTCATAAATGTATTAATATATCTTCTTTCTACCTGATATTTTTGAGGTAAAGAAATACAAAATATATGACCTTTATCCATATCCTGAAGTTTTACATTGCTTTCATCTGAACAAAAAACTTCTTGGATATCACCCTCTGTAAAAAAATGAAGATAATTATAAATTGTAGAAATAACTGCTCCCTGCTGTTCTTCCGGCTGATCCAAAAAATTATCAGCAAAATGCATTGCAGAAGAATGCCTGCTTTGTTCATCTGTCATATCTTTGGTCATTTCAATAAAGCTCTCTTTGCTTTTCAAAAGGGTAGCAATATTGCTTAATGTCACAGGGATATTTAATACTTCCAAAAACTCCATTGCTTTTGCAATATGTATTTGCGCCTGTGTTTTAAAGAATGATTTATCGCTTTCCTGACCAAGAGATGATGCAGTATCAACAACTATTTTTGCATATGTGCTCCATGGAATACCGGGATAACTTAATAAATTAAATTTATATTTGGGTTTCCAATTTACAGGAGCAAATTCAGGTCTTACCTGCAATGTTATCAATTTTTCATCGTATTTATAATATTTACAAATATCTGAAAGGATTTCATGGAAATTACCTTTTTCATCAACAGCTAATCCCCCCCATTTTGGACAATTAACAAATAGTTGATGTAAAATTCGCATTATAGCACTGGCTGTCTTTCCACTCCCAGTTCTTCCTGTAATACTCCAACCTCTACAAAAATCATTTAATTTCCAGCTTAATTTGTAAGTCCTCAAAAAGTGGTGGTAGTCTAATTAACAGGTCGATATTTGACTTTGAATATTATGTAGTTTAATAGCTTCTCTGACAAGAGAACTTATACTTGGAAATTTATTAGTTTTTTCTAATT
>Ga0233437_1003876_pt1 | contig 18708 bp, 13 predicted proteins | sample SI_122_August201_FD_182714 | JGI IMG/M metagenome (GOLD analysis project Ga0233437, IMG submission 182714) | Seawater microbial communities from Saanich Inlet, British Columbia, Canada - SI_122_August2016_200_MG | ecosystem: Environmental > Aquatic > Marine > Inlet | place: Canada: British...
ACGGCTTTTAAGGCCGAGGGATTTTAAGTCCCAATACTGGTCCGCGTATGTAGCAGTGGGACAGATAGTTACAGAGATATGGAAATTGTTGTGTGCACTATATGTGCAGTAAGAAAGAGGCTCGATCAACCCGAATCAATGGGACAGCAGTCATTTGGAGTTTTGGTTATTCTCGTCTGACTCTATATACTTGGAGAAATACACTACAAGGTTATCCAGGTAATAAAGCACATGATTTGTGACGAATCAGGTCATGAAATTGTAATCTTAACAATACTTTCTAAATTAGCGTAATATCCCGGGAACTGGATTTACTCAATACTGAGTAGGCTGTTTTGTAAAGTATAGTTATTTTATAATTTAGTGTTGCTATCTTGGCTAAAAGTGCTTCTTCAGGATTAGTTGAACTACAGGCTTAATAAATTTATTCAACCCAAGTTATTCATTGATAATTTATAATATTCAAGCATCAAAAAACATCTACTGAAATGGAGTTGTAATGAGTACGTATAATTTCCTAACTGATTCCGCATTGATAGGCTCTGCAGAAGGGCGGGTACTGAGTAAGCTTGAAATGGGATCCTCATATCTTGATTTAGAAGATACTGAAAAAGCTGTTCGAGTGTTTGAAGACTTGTTAGAAGAGAACTCTAAACTTCCAGCTGCGTGGATTGGCCGAGCTTTCGCACATGGTCAGAAAGCAATTAATACTAACGATGAGTACAATGATGAACTTATCATGGGTTTTATTGAGAAAGGATTGACTCTACTTGGTAGCGATAACTCAGTTTATCATGATTCTATTCACTGTCTGGCGATTGTATTGTATTTGAAGTATTATAACCACCAAATTAATCTTTCGGTAGACTCTGCGATAAAAGCTCGTGAAGCCTCAGAACAGGCAGCTTCTCAAGCAGCAACTGCAATGCTAGGTGCGTTGGTTGGTGGTGCTGTCGGATCCATGTCAAACAGCCGAATGTTGAAAGGTGTGGGGTATAGCGCAGCAGGAGTGGGTGCCGTATCAGCTGTGTCTCAGGGTAACTCATCATTAAAATTAGATGCTGTAGGTGAAGGGGCGTTTAGTATTGCCATCAAATTGACCATTCTATCAGTACCAATAGTTGCAGCAATACGGGATTTAGAACTTCAGGACGATTTTAGTGGTAAAGTGGAAGTTACATCAACATTGGAGAGCTGGCAAAAAACAGTACACCATCTGTTTGATGAACAAACCAAAAGAATTGACTCTCTCGTATCTAAACTAGTAGGCAAACTCAAATCAGCGCAAAAGGCTTATGATTATTTCAAGGATTCGACAGAAATTAATGAAGTGTCAAACTTGATAATATTGGCTGATGAGATAGGGCTAGATGATCACGAATCCTTCAAAGTACTGAAGAATATTGAAGATAGGATAAAGGAGGTCAATAGAACTGAGGGATTTATTGCTAGGTTGAAAACAGCGAGAAATATAGAGTACGGATTCGGGGCAATATTACTACTATTAATAGCTATATATTTACTGGGAGGCTATACGGTTGAGAGCTCAGCGGTGCATGGGGTGATGGTTGTTGTATTCTTTCTTATAGCAGCCTTAAGTGGAATTTATCGTTCTTCTGTACAGAGAAAATTGATACGAATACTAAAAGATTTCCAGAAGAAGAAAAGAGTATTTGAAGCATTTACACCGAGTGATTTCAAGCTATCAAAAATAGGACTAAATTCCTAATCGATCAGTACCGTTAATTATATCTCGGATGAAAAAAGCACTGTCATATTCATAGTAATGTTTCATCATCTTTCCAAAGCAACCTGATGTAAAATGTTCACGTTGACTTTAGAATTCGAAAGTGCTAATGATGTGTGTTTAGATGTAAGACTAAACACGAGAATAGGGATTGTAGATCCCTTGATGATACTTCGCAACGCGCTTCCTCACAGCTACTTACGTCAATAATCAAGATAGCATGTGCACCTGGTGATGCAATTGACCTCAATACTAAACACATTGCATTCAAAATACCTTTTGTTGGTAACAAAACGCTAATCCAACAGTATGGATTGTTGCAACCCGTCCCATCTGTTAGTTTAATGGAATTCAATGACTAGGGACTCGAGGTCTAGTCGCTTCGACTGGCTTAAAATTAATAACTAATATGAGATGTTGTAATATCAAAATAGATGCATAAGTTATAATAATACGATTAATTCTTTCAGATATTCAAACTAGTAACTCTGTAGTTCATTTCAGAAGGGGGACAAATGGGAGTACGGCTATATAACGTTGAATGTAAGTTTTGTGGTCTAAATCACGATTTAATATTTAGTGGTGAGAGTACACCTAATTATGGGGTATTCATCATGAACACAGACCTATTAGCACAAAATTCTTGTCCACGCTGCCATAGAACTGATTCACAAATACCATCGAAGGCACATGAATTGGTAGGTGAGGCCCTAGAGAAATCTAGACAGCCAAACAGTGAAAGTGCAATATCCGATGTGCTCGAGGCAGTTCGTATAGCTCCAAACTCATCATATATAAATAATCAGGCAAGTAACGTGTTCGCCATTTGCGGCGATCCTAACAATTCACTTAAATATGCATTGCTGGCAGTAAAAATGGGACCAAGTCTGATGGATCCATATACGAATGTCGGAGATGCCTACGTTAACTTGGGAAGGGATGATGAGGCGATTGGCTACTACCTAAAAGCGATTGATATTGATCCTGACGAGCCAGTTACGCATGGATCTATTGCAGGATCTTACTCAAGACTTGGGGATCGCAAGTCAGCTATTGGCCACTATGAATATTATTTGGAACATGATGGCTCAAATCCGTCTCTTATCTATGATGCTGCCGACGAGTATGAACTAGTAGGAAATATTCCTAAAGCAAAAATACTGTTTAAGAAGGTGTGTACAATATTGGAGGCTAATGGCATAGAGCATAGTCAAGCCCATAGTCGCCTTGCAATGCTGGAGAATCGATAACATTAAGAAAGGATTTAGCCCCAATTAAATGAAAATGGTGCACAAAATCATCAGCCATACAGCTGAGGCAAATGGATTGGCATGTTGAGAGGATACATTTTAGGGAGCGAGACCGAGGTTCAATTAAATAGTGCTAACTATGCAATGCGCTCGGTCACTTTTCGCGTATTAGGAACAGAAAAGGGAGGGGAATTCTCTGAGAGTCAGTCTGTCCACGACTATTATGTGGCGGATAGAATAGCATTTGGAACGCAAGGTGTCCTCAAAATCTACATGCCAGAAAATGAACAACTCAGAGGCAGGGATACGATCATGTGGGAATTTATCCCAGGCCGTACTTTATAATCCAATGGGATTTCCACTAGAACCTTCTATAATAAGTATCTAGGGACACTTAATCCCTCGGCTATCTCCCGTAACGCTATGAATCATAGCTTATTACAGTAATTCCAAAAACAGCATGTGCATCTGGTGATGCAAAATTGCCTATTAGAGCGCTTAAATCCCGGTTGTTGTGTAAGGGATATAGGTATATAGAAATAATCTTATATGGCCGTTTCGAGCCCGGCACCTTCCTATCACAACTTGTTTGATAAACATTAACTACTAGATTCAGTGCATTAATGAAATGATCAACGGGGAGCACTGGAGATCTACCTTGCTCTGCCAGGTGTAATATTTGAAGATGAAAAAAGACTTTAAAAAGAGTTATGACGTTCATATGAAGGAACTTAGGAAAAAGTATCCTAATCTTACGTTTATTGGTGCGGATGGATCTCCAAGAGGAGAACGTGATAGATCATCAAGAATCTCCATTCCTGAAGCATTAAAAGAATTACAGACAATTGTTGCGGCTCTTCAAAGAAGTTACCCAGAAAAGAGATTCACTCTCGATGGAAGATTAGTAGGAGACATGGGGGAAATACTGGTAGCTGAACACTATGACCTTGAGCTGCTTCCCGGCATAGCTAAGCATTACGATGCAACCACCAGTCATGGTAGACGAGTTCAGATAAAAACTACCATGAAAGGGTCCCTTACTTTTCCGTGTGACCATACGCCCGACTATTATCTTGGAATCAAAATCAATGAAGATGGTTCAATTATCGAGGTATTTAATGGACCTGGGGCAATCGTTGAAAAGTTGTTAGGAAATCGGAAGCCAACTAAAACGAATCTCTATTCCATAAGTATAAGCACACTTCTTCGTAAAAATGAATGCATACGTGAACCCGATCGTATACCGAGGCGATCAAAATGAGTGATAATACTATTATCATGCGCGCAGGCCACACCAGCTCAGACCTATTGAGTGCATTCAGTAGTACAGCAAAAGAAACACGACTGACAGCATTCCTCGGATACCTGATTGCACAAAGAGTTAGTAGTATTCTAGACCTCTTCAATCTGAACACCTTTGAGATACTTGAGGTACAATTAGAGAAACACATAGAAACGCAAAGAGTTGATATCTTCGTTATATCTGATGCAAAAATCACAATTATTGAGGCCAAACTACATTATGACAATCCTATAAAGCAGTTGATGGTTCAGGCGGCAGAATCAAAAAGATACTTTCCGGAAGCCGAGATTGAGCTAATTGGGATTACAAATAATCGATTTATAAAACATCCAAAAGTCCGGATTATTACTTGGCAGGGAATAGCTGATTCTCTACCAGCATCAGATAACCAAAAGATCAAAGTATTTACTGAAGACTTTAAGCTAACATTAGAGAACAGAGGACTAGCCATGCCAGAAGAGCAATATGATATTTATGCAAGAGAAGTTGGGCATATCCCAGCAGCGACTAGCTTTCTTAAAGTTCATCTGTATTTCTGCGATTACATGAAGAATTCGAATGTGGAAAAATGCAGATATTTTGCACCTCACTTTACAGCGAAGGTTGCCACTATAGTACCCGGAACTCGCCATGGAGTAGCGTATCTATCTGAAATATATCAAGTTGAATATATCGAAGACATTCAATCATTCAAAAAGCTCATCATCGCACACATAAAGAGAAATAAGTTAAAGAATGCATATCCCGAGATATTCGATTTTATCAATTCCATTGATATCGACTTTGATAAACCAAAGCTCGTATTACTTCTTAATAAGCCCCGCCTGGTATTTAACCCCCCTATCAATAAGGATAATCTTCAGGAGGGGAAAGGGTTCCTAAGCAAACACTATTATACGTTCGAACAATTCTTCGAAGCGGCAGGATTATAAGAGGTTAATATGTGCTTGTTTTTTGCGGTAATTGGAGAGGAAATCCCCCATCTGGATGCTGTATTGGATATTGTACAGGCAGAATATACCAGTTCCATTCGAATCTTAGATAATGCTTTACTCATCAAAACCGATCATTGGATTGAAGATGTTGCAAGTTTGTTCTATGAGACTGCAGAACAAATCTCCGGAACGAAATATCCGGACCTGAGGCTAGCTTTAATCGAGGTTGACCAGGAAAAGAGTATATTGCCAAGGCCCGAAAAAGCCGACCGAATTGCATTTGATTATTTGCTAGGTAGAGCAACGCCATAAGCGCATGTTAAAAGACTATTATAGAATTGATATGATTCATTGCCTGGAGGGAGAGAAGAATGTCTGAACCAGTAAAAGGTGGCGACCTATTTATCGTCGATAACAGTATTTCCGGATGGACTGGTATCCGTTACCTTCAGGAATGGACTGAAATAGCCAAAAGCTTTGATATTGCGACGGGCTTCTTCGAGATCGGTTCCCTTCTGGAGCTTGACGGTAAGTGGCAGAAGCTCGATAAAATACGCATCCTTATGGGTGATGAGGTAACACAGAGAACCAAAAAGATGTTGTTGGAGGCCATCCGTGAGAAAGCTCAGAAGAAACTTGATGATAGCATCGAGTCGAAGAAAACGATCGATCCCTTCCTAAATGGGACTGCTGCAATTGTTGAAGGATTAAAGACAGGTAAAATTGAATGCAGGGTCTATAATCGGGATAAATTTCATGCGAAAGCCTATATCACTCACGCTAAGCTTGAGGTGGTGGGTTCCAAGGCCTTGGTTGGATCAAGCAATTTCACCTATCCGGGTCTAAATCAAAATATCGAGCTGAATATTCAGATACAAAGTAACCAGGAAGTTGCTGAGCTACAGAATTGGTACAATGAGCATTGGGATGTTGCTGAGGACATTACAGAAGATATCCTGAAAGTTATTACTCGCCATACCAAGCTTTACACGCCGTTTGATGTCTACACAAAAGCTTTGTTTGAATACTTCCAGGGGCACGAAATGACATCCGGAGAATGGGAGCAAAAGCAATCTAAGATGTTCCCCGTTCTGGACAGGTATCAAAAGGAAGGCTACTGGGCATTGATGAAGATTGCCCAACAACACAATGGTGCTTTCCTTTGTGACGGAGTTGGACTTGGTAAGACATTCGTTGGATTGATGCTAATCGAAAGATTGATCCTAATGGAGAATAAACGGGTAGTTCTCTTCGCACCAAAAGCAGCTAAGGAAGGTGTCTGGGAACCGCACATCAAGGATTATCTGCCACATATAGGTGGCGTGGGTGGCGGAGTTGACTTTAGTAACCTGGCTGTTTTTAGCCATACTGATCTTGGTCGAGAGGGTGAATACCCTGAGCGCTTTAGGCATATCGCCAGGCTTGCCGATGTAATCATTATTGATGAGGCACATCATTTTAGAAACACAGGCAAAAAAGGTGATTCAGATTCTGGCGAGGGTCGCTCCAGGTATTACAAACTGTTTGATTTGATGGATAATACGGATCGGGATAAGCAGCTGTTCATGCTTACAGCAACGCCGATTAATAATCGGATAGCAGATATGCGGAATATGATTGAACTCTTTAGCCGCAGCGACGAAGCCTATTTCCAGAAGACTCTCGGGATCCCTCATCTACGTGGCTATTTCATAGCACGTGAACGGGCACTTCGACAGGAATTAGGTGATGAAGAGGTCGCACTTAATGAGATTATCCCTCAAGTGAATGCGATCATGAGCCGGGATAAGATCTTTGAAGAGCTTGTGGTTCAACGAAGTCGAACCTATGTGAGGGAAAGCCAACTCAAAGAGGATGAGAAATCAGCCATCTTTCCTACGCGGAGTACACCTCAGGTAGCCGAATATTCAATTAGCAAGACTTACGGAGCCCTGCTTACTCTGATTGAGAACGCCTTTGAGAAAACGGACCCCCTGTTCATCCTGACCATGTACTACCCATACAAATACTACATTGGACCTGAGGACAAGAAAGATCTCTTCGAAGAAGGTCGCCAAAAACAAGTTGTTGGCTTGATTCGTACTCTGTTTTTGAAGCGCTTTGAAAGCTCAGTGAGAGCATTTGAATTATCATGCGACAGATTAATTCGGAAGATGATGACCTTCATTGACGTGAACAGCAAATCCGATTCAGAGAAAAAACGCCTGGAGGTATGGAAGCGGAGAAATGCTGAGGTTTTAGATTACGCCTATCACCAGCAACTTGATCTATGGGGCAATAATCCTATTGATGAGGAAGAGGATATTGAATCTGAAGAAACTAAGATTGATATCGAGCCATTGGATCGCACAGAGTTCGAGGTTGACCAGATCATTCAGGATACTTTCCAAGATCTCGACCAAGTAGTTACCTTTATTGGAGAGACCAAGAAATTCAACCCTGAAAAAGATGATAAGCTAAAGAAGCTAATCCGGTTGCTGAAAAGCCAAGACCTCATCCACAAAAAGGTTATCGTTTTTACTGAATATGCAGATACCGCCAGGTATTTATACCAGCAGCTAAAGAAAAACGGTATTACAGGTTTGGCAGAGGTTGATGGCTCAACCAAGCGCTCACGTGCTGAAATCATCCGATGCTTTGCACCCTATTATAACCGATCATCCAGTGAAGAAATAATAGCCGAAGGTAAGAATGAAATTAAGGTCCTTATTTCTACAGATGTGCTTTCAGAGGGTCTGAATCTCCAAGACTCCGGGCGTCTCATCAACTATGATATTCACTGGAATCCAGTTCGGTTAATGCAGAGAATTGGTCGTGTGGACAGAAGGATGAACCCGGCCACTGAGATCCGCATCGTCTCGGATCACCCAGAGGAGACAAAATGGCGTGGGAAGATTGCCTATTGGAATTTCCTACCCCCTGATGAATTGAACAAGCTTCTTTCACTTTACAAGCGAGTGACTCAGAAAACGCTACTCATCTCTAAAACGCTAGGGATAGAGGGCAAAAAGCTGCTCACACCTGATGATGACTACGAAGCCTTGAAAGAATTCAACGAAGGCTACGAGGGTCACAAAACACTGATAGAAGAGATGCATCTGGAATATCAGGATTTACTCAAAGAGGATCCTGACCTTGGGGACTACTTGCATCAGCTACCTGGCGCAATTTACAGTGGCCGAGAACATCGAGGTGGGTATACAAGTGGAGTATTCTTCTGCTATGCACTACCCCAGTATGATCGTCAGCAAGAGGCCTTTACCCTGGCAGCTGGAAAGACCCGCTGGTACTATTACGACCTATCCAAAACTGAGATATTGGAAGAACCAGGGAAGATCATCGACATGATTCGATCATCGAGAAAGACGCCCAGGAAATGCAAATACACACAGCAGGATTTACTCGATATCAAAAAGAAGATTCTGCGTCACATAACAAATACGCATCTCAAACAGATTGATGCACCCATTGGGGTTGAAGCCTCGCTGAAGTGCTGGATGGAACTGAATTAGAGGGCTATCATGCTGAATCACCGTGAACAGTTACAAGCAATACGAACATTCCCGCAGCTAGTTAAATATCTCCGCGATGAGTTGGATTGGCCAATTAGTCAGGACGATTTTGAGGATCTAACATTTGAGTATACCCCAGAGGAATTGGGTATAGACATCAAGGTTGCTGCCAAGATTCAAGAGATCAGGCGTCTGAGACCATTATCTGTACATCAGCCCTGGGGTATTTTCTTTGTGAAGTTTGAGCCTAAACGTCTGCCTGTTGTTGCCATGCGCCGGATGTTAAATGCAGTTGCCCTAAAGAATCGTGCATCTGCCGCAAATGCGGACAAGATCACATGGGCATCCGACGATCTGTTATTCATTTCCAATTATGGTGAGGAAGAAAATAGGCAGATCACCTTCGCGCATTTCACTCAAAACCAAATAAAGAAGGACCTTCCAATACTGAAGGTGCTGGGTTGGGACAATAAAGATACCGCCCTTCATATGGACTATGTCGCTGAAAACTTCAACAGCTATCTCAAATGGCCAGAGGATGAAGCGAAAACAGATGTCTGGAGACGCAGTTGGCGGTCTGCATTTACCCTCAAGCATCGTGAGGTAATTGATACAGCTAAGAAGCTGTCTGTCCAGCTTGCGCATCTTGCACGGAATATCCGCGAACGAATCAATACAGTACTTGACTACGAAACTGAGAGCGGGCCCATCACCAAACTGATGAATGCATTCAAAGAAGCACTGGTGCATGACTTGGATAATGATGGCTTCGCGGATATGTATGCTCAAACGATCGCCTATGGACTGCTTTCTGCGAGGATTTCTAATCCTTCTGGTAGAACGGCTGATGATTTCGCTTCTGCTATGCCCGTCACCAATCCGTTTCTTAAAGAGTTAATGGAAACGTTTGTCGACATTGGAGGAAGAGGTAGAAAAAAGGGAAACTCCATACAATTGGATTTTGATGAGTTAGGCGTTTCAGAGGTAGTTGATTTACTAGATGCTGCCAACATGGAAGCTGTTGTTCTAGATTTCGGCGACAAAAACCCGCTTGAGGATCCTGTCATTCATTTCTATGAGCTATTCCTAAAAGAGTATGACGCAAAGATGAGAATGCAGTGTGGTGTCTTTTACACCCCTCGCCCTGTGGTTTCTTATATCGTGCGGTCAGTAGATCATCTACTGCGTACTGAATTTGACCTAAAAGACGGCTTGGCTGACACAACTACTTGGCGCGAAATGGCAGAGCGTTTCGATGATATTAAAATTCCAGAAGGTGCAATCCACGATCAAGCTTTTGTTCAGATTCTCGACCCTGCGACCGGTACTGGTACCTTCCTAGTGGAGGCGATCGACTTAATTAACAAGACAATGAGCAGGAAATGGTTAGCCAATGGATATAGCAAGAAGGAAATTGATAAGTTGTGGAACGAATACGTCCCGATCCACTTATTACCTAGACTACATGGTTATGAGCTATTAATGGCGCCCTATGCAATCGCACATATGAAGATTGGACTAAAGCTATATGAGACTGGCTATCTCTTCGAGAGCGGTCAACGTGCCAGTATCTTTCTAACAAATGCGCTGGAGCCAGCTCAGGATTTTAAGGAAACTCTGGCATTTGCAATCCCCGCACTGGCGCATGAAGCTCAGGCTGTGAACGAGATCAAGGCGAACAAACTTTTCACTGTTGTAATAGGTAATCCACCATATTCTATACAATCGCAAAACCTTACTGGCTCAGCCCGCAGTTTGGCAGACCCATACAGGTACCTTGATGGAGAACTGATTGTGGAAAAGGGTGCCCTCCAATTTGAAAAAGCCCTCCAAGATGACTTTGTTAAGTTTGCTAGCTTCTCACAGCAATGCATCATTCAGAGCTCCGCAGGCGTGCTTGGAATGATCATGAGTCATAGTTTTGTGGACAATCCGACCCTGAGAGGAATGCGCCAGTGTCTTGGTCAGAGTTTTAACTCAATACATGTCCTCGACCTACACGGAAACTCTACAAAAAAAGAACGGTGCCCGGATGGATCAGAGGATAAAAATGTGTTCGACATCAAACAAGGTGTTGGAATATTGTTTGGAACCAGTTTGGGTGAAACTCCAGATTTCGGAGTAGTTCGCTATGGAGAGGTATGGGGAACCCGAGGATCCAAATATGCTCAGCTTGAAGAAAATTCAATAAGCGCGACCGAATTTCAAGTGGCGAATCCAGTTTCACAATTCTACCTGTTCAAACCCCAGAGTGCCGAAGCACGTGATGAATTTAATCTCGGTTTCAAGGTCACCGATATTTTCAATATAGGGAGTGTGGGTATCATTACTGCACGCGATAAATTAGTAATAGATTTTGAATCTGGACCGTTGATCAGGAGAGCCAAAGAGTTTCGCGACTCAACTCAATCAGATGAGGATCTGTGCAAAACGTTGGGGATTTCGTTGAAAAAAGGATGGGACATTGGTCGTGCCCGCAAAGTTATCAAGCTCGATAAAAACCTCGAACAATTCGTGAAACCACTGTGCTATCGCCCATTTGATACACGACTCATCTTTTACCACCCATCATTAGTGTGGGGAATGTCATACCCAACAATGCAGCACATGTTGTCAGGAGGAAATATTGCGATGATGGTTGGGCGTTCTGGGCAGGTTATTGGTCAAGATGAGTGGGACATTTTGTTTTGCACTCGCGGACTGACAGAATTTAATCTTTATAGACGTGGGGGGCATAACCTCTTTCCACTTTACCTCATACCAGAGACTACGAACGCACAGGGCGAACTGGGCGGCTTCTCTAACCAACGTCCAAATCTTGCATCAAGTTTTCTGAAAGCATTATCAGATGCCTTAGGTATCCCCCAAAGAGGTGAACACGCCTTACCGCAGGGGCTTACGCCCGAAAGCATTTTCAGTTATGTGTATGCCGTGTTTCATAGTCCTAGCTACCGAAACCGATATTCGGAGTTTCTAAAGATCGATTTTCCCCGCTTACCTTTGATAAGAAATTATAAGCTGCTCTGCACTTTGTCCCAATTGGGAGGGGAACTCATTGCAGTCCAGCTAATGGAGTCCCCAAGACTCGAAAAGACCATCACAAACTTTATAGGTGACCAAAATCCTAAAGTCGAAAAGATTTCGTGGACTGACAACACTGTCTGGTTGGACAAATCGCAAACCACCGGCTTCCAGGGAGTACGCCAAGGAGTGTGGGAATACCATATCGGCGGGTATCAGGTGTGTGAGAAATGGCTAAAGGATCGTAAAAACAGGCTACTCTCAGACAAGGATATTACTCACTATCATAAAATTATCATAGCCATCAGCGAGACCATCCGTATAATGGCTGAGATCGATGAAGTGATTGAAGACCATGGTGGGTGGCCAGGGGCATTTCAAACAAATAATTGATGGGAGGAACACCAATGACATTTTACGATGAAGGAGTCTGATTTGTTAAGGAATGAGCCAAACCTTACTTCAAGCAAAGCTTTGAGCAGAATTGAAAACATTACCGGACTTGGGCAATGTTGAAGAAAAAGGGTAAAGAGAAGTTTAGGAGGCTCAATGGTAAGTACCTAGTAAAACAAGTATATAAGCAGGTTAGGAAAGAAAAGCAGTAGAATTGAAAATCTAGAAGTGTCTAAGTAGGTTCCATGCCAGATATCCAATTCCAGAGAAGAACAAATGGGTCAGCCCTCACTAGGACCAAGAAGCCCATTCAGACCACTCAATTTCCATTTACACTGAATGCAAATATTGGATGCTTGTATAAATGCAGCTATTGCTACTTGCAATCACCACCTTTCTCATTCCAAACTGATTTTGGTAATGAGGTGAGGATCAAGACTGATTTACCCCGAAAGTTAGACGAGGAACTGTTTAAGCATAGCCAACTTCCCGCATACATCAAACGAGTACAAATCAACGAGGCTACTGAGGGGTATCTACCACAAACAATCCAGGCAGCAAAAGAGCACCTCGGCCGTGATCTAATGGCAGAGATCCTGCTAACATTTAGGAAGCATTGGAGACTTGGTAATAGGTGGATGCTCCATTTAGTAACCAAAAGTCACCTAATTCTAAATCACATTGAACTAATTGAGGAGATGCGTGATCAATTACAAATAGAATTGACTTTAACTACACTTGATGAGACTCTGGCAAGAAAAGTAGAAGGAGACGCTCCATCAGTTTCCAAACGATTAGAAGTGCTTGATCGATTCGCAAAACGAAATGTCTTTGTTCGTATCATGTGCATGCCCTTTCTGGGGAATGAGAACGAGGCGGAGACAATCAAAGGCACACTTCTCAATCGTGGAGCGAAGGCGTTCAAGCAAAAGGGCTTGAATTACTTTGACCGTGAGCTGCTATTGAAAGGTAAAACTGCACGTGTAAAAGGGCGATTAGACGAAAAGTTTCAAGACCTAATATACAAAAGTGGCGAGGTAGTGCTCGACGATAACGGTGAGCCAAAGTCTCAGATCTTGCTACTTCCAAATGATAAGTGGGACTCGTTCACACAGCAGTCAATTCAACGGATTGATTCTGGATATAAAGAGATGAATTCATACGTCTGGGGATATGTGAATTGATTTGAAATAACTGAGTGACTGGATTTGAAGCCCCAAAACCTGAGGTAGCACGTGAAGAAAATTGATGTTCGAAACATTACGGAATGGAAAATTACCTGTGAATTGATGGATTTCAGCCTTGAAGTAGGCAAAGGTTTGGAGTTCGATGATCTTGTGGTTGACCTAAGCAAGAAGAATAACCTCGACCTACCTAAAAGAACATCGAAACCGTCGATTCTTAGCCTCACTGGACTCGACAAACACAAATCCGGGAAAGCTCGCCAGGTAGTGCTTTCAGAGGCTTTGAAGACTGGCTATGAGTATGATCAACATGTGTATCTCATAAATCTAGCTGAATTAGATGAAGCATGTATTGAATGGTTGATAAAGCGCCAGGGGACAGGAAACGTCTTAGTTATTAACAATGTTTCTCAAAAGACAGATCAAGCCTATCTCAGGGCTCTGAGAGACGCTGGATTCAAGGCCATCCTGTGGTCCACAACTTCAGAAGATTTAGTGGGCATCCCACAATATCTTCCAAATACAGATTGGTTTGTAATCGAAGGGAAGATGCCCAGGAATAGTACTGTGAAGTCTCGACTGTCAAATATCTATTGGGAATGTTTTCATCGAAATATTCCTTTCTGGAGTGATAAAGGGATAAGTCTGGAGAAACTTCTTAATGAGGGTACCAAACAAGTTGTTAGTGGCAAGCAATCTTTGCAAGATGCTCCTGGTTATGATTTCCCGGATTTGGGAGAGTATGTCTTATGGGACAGTCAACTTAATAAAGAGATTGATGGGAAACGCTTGCACTCCAAAGTACTAAATGCGCAGGGGCAATTGGCCCGGTCAACGATGCATCTGGCATATAGATTATTTCAACTCAATCAAACTGCAATTAGGACAGGTAAACGAGCTTTCTATCGGCTCAATTTCGGAGTCAGTAATTTTGGATATTATTGTGAAAACCAACTAGGAATCAAAGCGAATTTGGGTAGCCAGTATTTGGTAGCAATCAGGACAGTAAATGCTTTGGATCAGGATCTACTCCAGAGTGTATTCGATCCAGGCGAGGAAGAACCGAAGATCATTCCATTGGGCTACACCCGTTATCGTGATGAGTCAAAATATCTCGGTAGGATCCTAGAGTTGAAGTCGAAAGATGAGCCTAGATTCGAGAAGCTAAGGTCTAAGATATTTGACCCAGCGCTAAGTAATCGTGATTTAATCTCAGCTACTGAAACTGAATTGGGTATAAAACGCAAGAATAAAGCTCTAGTTCAGGCGAACCCAGATCCAACTACTAGTTTAAAAACGAGGATTATCAAAATAGGGAGTGATTTAAAAAGCATAGTTAACCCTCAAGAAAGTGAGGAGGTTGATAAAATCTTACTCCAATTATTGGCACTTCTACCTAAGCCAGTTATTACGGATAATGAGAATCCATTCGAAGAGGAGTTTGGGATAGTTGAAGACTCCACTCCGGATCGTGCTCCTAAGAAAAAGGTTTCGCGCGAAACATCTACCAAACGTTCGAGAATCCAAACCTCTTCGACCCCAGATCAGATAAAGCGAGTTTCTAAGGTAGTGGTTACAAAGATCCCTAGTCTAAAGCATTTCATTCAACCTGGATCTGGTTGGGTTAAGAAGGGGCTCTGTCATGATAAAATTGACCTATTAGGCTTATGTGGTTTTGGATGTAGTTACTGTAGTACAGATTCAACCACTTATTTGAGAATGAAACGGCCGAAGTTTGAAAGCCTTACTATGGAGCAAAATGAGGTATCCTACGCTCCGAGAGAGAATCCATTGCTCACATACGAATATGAAGACGTTATACCAAAGTTAGAGCAAGAGCTAGACAGTTACCATAAAGGGAAAGGGAAAGGTCGAGTATTAGCCTTTTCAAAGCTTACAGATGCTTTTTCACCTAGAATAGTGTCCAGCGGAATCACTAAAAAGGCGCTTGAATTAATATTCAAGCACACAGAATATCGCGTTCGAATTATGACCAAGAGCGCTGTTCTGGGAAAATCTGACTGGGTAAGCTTTCTTACGGAGCACAAAGATCGGGTTGTGGTAGGCTTTTCTACTGGTTCATTGAATGATGCTTGGGCAAGGAAGGTAGAAGTCGGGACAGGGATTCCTTCCAAGAGGTTGAAAGCTCTTGAGAAACTTCAAAACGCTGGAATCCCAACTTATGGGATGCTATGCCCTATGTTCCCAGAGATGTTGGATGAAAAAAAGATGGATGAGCTTCTAAAGAGGATTTCTCCGTCTGTGGTGGAAACCGTGTGGGCTGAGCCATACAATGAAAGAGCTAATTGGCGTGTTGTCCGTGAGGGATTCAATCGATCGAGTGATGAATACAGTTGGTTCACTAAAGTATACGAAAATGGGGATAAAGACCTATTGAGTGAATACGCAACTCGTCTTTACACCATGCTGTTGGAGCGTGCTGATAGAGATGGGTGGTCTGACAAGCTTAAATACCTCTTGTACGAAGGTGATATAAAGGCTTGGCATGCCCCGAAATTTAATGGTTTAAAGGGCGTGCTATTGCAAGGGAAAAAGAATGAAGAGGGTGAGAGCTTAAATCCCCATTTTGTGCATCTGGATTCCTGAGTTTGGATGCGTATCATGATTACAAGCTTTTTTCACATGAAAACGGCATCCTATGTGCAGAATAGGTGGCATTCCAATAGTAACAATAACTATAAAAAGGGAGACAGACATCATGTTTGAAGGTTTAATAGCAATAATCTTTATGGGCATCGTGATCGGATTGAGTAGAAATATCGGAACTGGTATCTCGAATACTATCACAAAAATGGGAGATTCAGAAGACGATAAGGAAAAGCAACGGTAAAATGTTGATTCTGAAGATCGTCCGGCTCTTTTTAAATTGGAAACTCACCGATTATGAAGGTTTAATGGGTGCTACTTGAGTCGCGGTTCGTATAAAAACCCACATGCGGTTTCCATTCTGAATAATCTAGAATCTGTGTGCCTGGGTACACTTTTTGAACCAATGGTATTTCGCAAGATATGAAGCTCAACATTCCTGCAAAGATTATATACCTATCTCCAAATCGACTTAAGGATATAAGGCCAGCTGATCCTGAATGGATCTCAGATGCAGCAGAATCCCCGGCTGATATCGTCAAAGCGCAAGTCGAATCAATCCGTGAGGTATATCGGCTAGTAAGGTCTGAACTAGCTTATCACAAATTTGATCCAAACAATACCTTTCTTAATCTGCCAAAGGACGAAGACGGTAACGTGGATCATGAGAAATGGCATTCAATCGAAAGTCATCTTCTCGATCATTTCCCGAAGGAGCATTGCAGTGCCGTAGAATTCGCTTGTTACATCGAAGAGTATGTAAACAGCTTTCCTGTAAATCCAATTCCGGTCTGGGTCACTGTGCCAAAGAAGAAGGTGCTGAATTTGATTGCGAATGCATTTCGGCAGGGCTTAGATCGATATCATGTCTACACATTTCTTGGCACATATCTCTGGGGAGAATTCAATGAGGAGTCTCAAATTGATAACTCCACAGGTAGACTCATTCAAACCTATACAGCACAACGGATCTATGATTCAATCGGTGTAGTTGATCGAAAAGTGATCTCAATTTGGGAAGCAAACGGGGTCACTAGGTCAGCAGTTCGATCTAGGCCTGAGCAGAAATATACAGTTCTCAGCGAGTTCTTCATCCCAGAAGAATCACCTATTTACACTATGGCACAGAGCAATATAGTAGTGGAATCGAACACGCTAAGGAAGGATACAAAGCTCTCTTTTTCAGTCCCAGAGCACCTCGCATCGAAACTGAATGGGTATTTCTTCCACTATCCTGTAGATGCCACAGGTTTCTTCAATTCCCGAGTACCATTTCTATTTGACAATGGTACTTTGTTGACTATTCCAATGGTTCCTGGAATCTGCTCGGTGGTAATTGCAGCACTCTTTTCCTTAGGGGAGTTGTCATGGCTACTGAAACATTCAAGACCAAATGCTAGGAGCCAAACCATCACAACTATATACAAACACGCTGAGGCAAGTATGGAGGGCATGGAGAAGACACTCATCAGGTACAACAGAGAGCTTCAAAGGATCCCCCTAACTCATCTGGATGGTAGAGACTCATTTCGACGGATACTTTCTGGGCTTACAATCCAGGGCGTGAATGTTAATGAAACTGTGTTAACCGACATCGATCTTAAAAGTAAATATCCCCGAAAGGAAAGCCTGGATGACGCTATAAGCGAGCGAGAAGATATACTGTCACATATCAGGTATACTGGAGGTCGGCTGCATGGGAAGTATTATCTCCAAACTAGGACAGAACGGACATCAACTCGCTACTTCAATATACAGGGAATGAGGTCGATCTTCCATGAAGCTGTAGTTCCAGACGTTGGGCATGTGTTCGTGTACTTCGATGTCGTCGCCAATGATCTGAGTATGCTATTTAATATGGCAGGCGATGCCAATGGAATAGGCCATTTGAAAAGCGGAAGTGATCCGTACGCCATACTCGCCAAGGGAGTGTGGGGTGATCCGAAGCAGCGCAATCGTATCAAGAAGTTCGTGAGTCCATACCTATATGGAGCAGGTGAGGAGAAGATAATCAATAATGCCCGCGGCTTGCTGAAGAGTAAAGACCTACCCCTAATCAAGAACACCATGGGAAGTGTCTACCCCGATGCATCTCAGTGGTTAAATAATGTCAGAAAACAGGGAGGCGAAGGAAAGATCCTTGCTGAATCAAATCTGATAGATAAAGTGAATATTCCCATTCCAAAGGTGATAGGGGGAACGGTTGGGCCAGCAATTATAATACAGCGTTTCGGGGCAATCCTGTTTCGAGCAATCATATGCGCGCTAGCACGGGAGGGATATAAATCAGTCGCATTTGTTCATGATTCATTGCTATTACAGATTCCAGATGATCAATACTTAGATAGATCTATATACGAGATAAAAACACTGGTCGATTCAACTCGTAGGTCAAGAGGGGTCAAGGCAATGAACATCATGCTAGGTTCAGGCTATAGCTGGCAAGATGCAGAAGACTCACCAGAGCTCATTACCCTCTACGATTAAATGCGTGCCCACTGGCATGTAGTGCGTTTCACATGCTTATATCATAATAATTACCTATTGTTAACCAGAGGTGACTGAATCAACCAATCAGGGACCCGGCCTGCTTTGCTGGTTGGGTGATTGAGTTGTTCCATCCCTATCTGTAGGGTCTTGGCCTATATAGGAGCCTAATTCTTAGCTCGGTACATAGGTACCTAGCATATACCTACTCATAACCCTGTGGTCTTTACGAGCCCCGGGTCTTTTCTACAACAAGCAACATCCAAGTG
>Ga0233437_1003879_pt1 | contig 18697 bp, 24 predicted proteins | sample SI_122_August201_FD_182714 | JGI IMG/M metagenome (GOLD analysis project Ga0233437, IMG submission 182714) | Seawater microbial communities from Saanich Inlet, British Columbia, Canada - SI_122_August2016_200_MG | ecosystem: Environmental > Aquatic > Marine > Inlet | place: Canada: British...
CAAGATGCGAAAATTGCAATTGATACCCTATTCTACCACCTCTACGACGTGTTGTCGTAACTGAAGATTGAACAAATGGTTGTCCAAATGTAGCAGACGAATAATCATCACCACCTAAATGTGTAGCAGTTCCATATCGTTTACCCCCAACGGCTTTTTGAATTTTAACACCATCGTATTCAAAGGTTCTTTTAACACTTACATTTGGATTGTGAGGAAAGTCATAATATTCACCCATCATTACTGAACCAATTTCTAAATCACTCCCTGAGAAATTCCCATCATCTTCTATTTCAATAAACCAATACTCCCCATCAGCCCCTGTAACCTCATCAAAAGTTAATATTGTAGAACCATTCTCACTTGGAGTTGCATAATCCCCTGAAACAGTTCCATTAACAACCTTTGTTAAATTACCAACATCCGTCCCTTGCCCCTCAGCAGTTATTGGTGATGAATGATACCCAACTCTTATTTTGCCGTTGGCTTGTGGGATGTTATGGTTTAAAATAGCTATATAGTCGAATTTATCAGCACTTGAACCTGTATTTTGCCATTGCATTATTATATGATCAGTTGTATTAGCCGATGTGTTAAATGAACAACGATTATGTGGCGATAAATCTATTAGTTGGAATTTATCTGAGTCTGTGTTCATCACTCCAACAGGAACGGTAAACATACTATTATTTGTCCCTTTACTCAATTTCCAATTAATCTCATCTGTGTAAATTCTTGGTGTTTTTACTCTTAAATAACTCATACTGAATAAACCTCTCTTGCTTCAATTTTTAATTTTCCTACGCTTCTTTGAACGGAGGTGATCATAAGATACTTATCTTCCCAATCATACCCAAATGGAGCAGTATCGTCATCTATTTGAATAATATCGCCCACAATCAAATCATACATTGCAGGATTAACAACATCAAACGATACAATTATCTTTATATCTCCATAGATGTTATCATAATAATCATAATATCCCTCAATTACATCATCATTTGGTGAGGTTGTTGTAGAAGTCAAAGCATCTAAATTAACTTCTTTGATGTTTTCTTTGGTTCGGATGAGCCATTTAGTCCTACTTGTTGAATTTTCAAAATCGTAACTTTCAAGATATTTAGATTCAGCAGGATGTTTCCCATAGCTAATAGTCATCTTTGTCAATAGTTCACTAAATGAAGTATTCTTTATCGATACTTTGTCAATATCTCTTGATGTTAATGTATGGGAAACATCGCTACTTGAATATGACGATTTTACTGCTAAATATCGACCTGTCCCATCAGGATTCCACAAAAATATAAAACAACCCTCTTTTTGTAATTGTTCTAATACCTTTTGGACTTCAATTGGTTCTAATGCCCACCAACGCACATCCCAATCACTACGAGATGTATTAATATCACTCCAACCATCAGGTGTATCTTCATACCCAACATAACGGTATAATATATCTCTATGTGCTTCGTGAATTTTGGTTACAGAACCAGTAGTCCAACTACGAGTTAATCCATCAGCCCCTGAATAAACCTCTTTTAAATTTGATATTTTATCTGAGGAAGCAGTTGGTTCATTAGAAATGTCATTTTTTACTTTCATCCTTAAAACAATATCTTCAATTTTCCCTGTTGCAGTCGCTTCACCATAAGTGCTTGGTTCTATTCCTGATGCACTTGTGAATAAGTTTACATTTATAGTAGATTCAGCAGATATATCAATTCTGCTATATCCTGAATTACCATTAATAGTATGTCCTGATGTATATGTAGTCCCATCCGAACTTCGCATTATCATAGTAGCATCATTGACCTTTAAACGGCTCTCAGTATTTCCACTTATGTCGTTATGGGTAATAGACCCTTTTACGTAAATATACCATTCGGTAAGTTCCCCATCAACCGTTGGGACATCAATAGAAAGAATATCTTCCGATGTTAATGTTTCATCAGGGTCTGCTATTCCTGTGTCAGTTTGTCCTGATGCATACGAAGTAACACTTGTGTCAATAGCATTTTCCGAATTTGTCCAACCTGATGCTTCAAATGGTCTTATAAGAAAATACCCTCTTTCCATATCATAAGGAACGTAAGCACTATCAACCCCTGCTTTTATAATCGTCAAATCAGCACCACTTGTAAATGGGATAAATGAATCTATACTTGAATCATAGAAGTGTGGGTTAGCATCACTTGCGTATGCTTTCGGATAAGAAAATCTCATTTGTAAGTTTGATGCAATATTAATATTAGGACAAGGAAACAAACTCTTGCTTGTGAGAAAACTTGATGTTGTTTCACAAGTATTTTTTGTAAAATCACCATAAACAATAGACGTATAAACATCGGTATCACTTTTTACATTCGGTATTGTTAAGAAGTCAAATGGTCTTTGTTCTACAAGCGATAAACTAATCTTATCATCATTATGAGATACACTTGTTAATCTACCTGTGTAAATCTGAACAGGTGTATCTGAATTAATTACTGAATATATTTCTACTTTTCTATTGATATAATTATTTGTGCCACCAATTAATAGCTCAGAGAATTTGCCTCCGTTGTGGGACTTATTAACCAAACTAATAGAAACGTTACCCATAGATGATTTACTGTTGGCAAGGTCTATTTTTGTGCGAATAGACGGTATATTAGTAACAATTCCGTGATAGAAATCACCACTATAAACCGTATCATTAAAACTCATCCCTAAAAAGTCAGTTTCTAAATCATAATAAAATTTAAATAGCCAATTTTCTTTTACATTTCCAAGTTTAACTGAATCACCAAAAGTTATACCCATTATGCTAATCCCATCCTTTGAGCATTATTAATTGCAGGAATTATATAATCAATCACAGTTTCATCTACTAATGGTGCTGATATATTTACTACAATTCCATTACTTGGAGAATTGCTTCCTCCATCAGGCTTGTCTAAATTTGTTATTTGAACGTGTTCACGTCCTGCTTCACCAACGAGTATAGGTGTTGCTCCACTTGTAATAAAATCTCCACCCTCTGCAAATTTATTTGGAATGGAACCCAATGCAGCATCCATTAATCCTGCAACAATTCCACCTCCTGCTGCTGCTAAACCAATATTTAGTGGGAATGGAACGGATTTTAATACGCCTGACAAATACCCTGCGACTGCCTCCATTGTTTCTGCTCTAACAACAGATTTCATTGAAGCTATTGCTCCTTGTCCTGATAAAGCAGCGTTTTTTAAATCACTAATTACTTGCTTCTCTTTAATTGCTTGTAATTTTTGCTGTACTTTAATTTGTGCTTCTATTGTATTTTTCTCATCTACTTTTATTTTATCAAATTGAACGGCAGAGGTATCTCTATTTTCCATTAAATCCATTTCGCCTTGTTGCGACGTTTCAAGATGTCTTTCTTCTGTTTCAAGTAAATCTCGTGCAATTGTTACTCGTTCTCGTAGCTTTTCATTCTTTATATCATATTCGGCTTGTGCTTCATTAAGTTCTTCTGTGGCTTCCGCCAATTCAATTCTTAATTTATTCTGCACACGTTGAACGGCAACATCAGACATCTTCGCCAATTCCTCAACCGTTGGTTGATTTTCGATTATTGTATTTAGTGCAATTCTTTTTTCCGTAACGTCTGCCAACAATCCACTTAATTCTTTTGCATTCTCTTGTTCAATTTGTTGAAGTTGTAGAATTTTAAATTTACGTTCGTATTGGTCATTTTGTTCTTTAAGTCTTAAAGCAATGTTCCCTGCCGTAATATCTTCTTCACGCATTCCCTGTAAGAAATTAGGATATTTTTTATTTATTTCTCCAACAAAATAATCACGTTGTGCTTCATTATCAACGACATCTGTAAGACTTTTAGCGAGTATATTTAATTCAGTTTGTTCAAGCATAATTTCCTCAACAGGCGAAGCATCTACCCAACCTATTAAGCCCTCTGTAATCCCTTGAATCCCTTTGGTAACACTAACAATTAATGGAGATAAAGCATTGCCTAAACTTTCAGCTAAATCACCAATTGCATTATTCATTTGAGTTATCGAACCTAAACCATAAGCACTTGCTTCTGCTTGACCATAGAATTTATCATTCAGTTCACTTAGCATTGTAGATAGTCGTTCATCTGATCCAACTGCACCCTCAACTTCTAAACCATAACGACTTAATGCATTAGTCGATGAACCCATCGTCTTAGAAACTAAGTCAAATGCAGCATTCAAATCCATTCCTTTTGCACTTGCCATATCTAAAATTGCAGGGGTTAGTTTTTTAATCGCACTTTCTTCTAAACCCATTTGTGCGAGGAACGCTTGACCACTCAATATGGCTTCATCACCATAAATAGTTTGTTTTTGAAGTGCTGAGGCTTGTTTCAGTAACTCGTTGGAAACTTTTCCAAGAGCCGTTTCAAGTTTCTTTTCTGCAAGTTCTTGTTCTCTTGCTGAATCTATTATTGCAGACATCCCACTAATTAAACCTTTTGCAGCAAAGAATACCCCTGCTGCTGCACCTGCTTTTTTAGCTAATCCACTAAGAGAATTATTAACACCCTTAATATTTTGTTCTGCTTTTTTAGCACCTTTGCTTTTTACGTCTATTATATATTTATTTGTTGGCATTGATTTCCTCGTTGATAATCATTATATCATCTATATATAGTGCAGGAGTTTTGGAGATACTACTGTATGGAGGGGTTTGAGTTAGTTTACAATATTGAAACTCTTTGATTCGAGTTTGCGATATATTATTCACTATGTTTCGTGGGTTGGTAAAAAAGAAATGTTGTGAATACAACGCTTCCCCCACTTTATATCCACCTTGTAATGCCTCATCATAACATCGCACCAATTCTTTATATACATCATTAATTGAGCTTATCTCAATTGTTTGTCGCAAAGACGGACTTGTCGCCTTATAAGGATATTCAAGTCCGTAATTGTCGTGCTTAATTCCCTTGATTGAATACCAAACATTCAATCTTAGAATGATTTCATCTATTTTTTTTTATTCACTTCTTCAAAAATGACATTTGATATTTCAACAATTTGACTTGTCGAATATTTATTTATATCTTCATCTGTTAATGTAGTTCCAAACTGCACAACCCAAACCCAATAAGAAAAATTCCTTTTGGTTTCCTGGTCAAGCAGTTTATCATTTAATTCACATCGTTCTTGAAGATTTAAACTTTTCAATTCTACTTCAAATGTATTCTTGCCATCCTTTATTTTCATCATATTCCTAACTTATAGTTACGGTTATTACTGCAGTTGATTCACTCGAAGCATCGGCTAACACTTTGAATGGTAAATCCTGAACTAAATAAGAACCACCTGAATCAATAGCTGACTGATCCAATACAATTAGATCTGCACCCACCGAAAATCCACTTGATTCACTTATCTCTAATCCAATAGGTGTTCCATTTGTGAAATTAGCCAATAAGCCATTAACTCCATCATCTCGCTTAACAGATAGTGAACCACCAACTTCTAATGTTCCTGTTTGGACATAACCAAACGGATCATAAGTGTTTGTGTTTTTATAGGGTAGTCGTTCGATTGAACGGCTTAATGATATATTCCACTTTGTTGCAAATAATGGTTCTGAATTAATTTCAACACTTTCTAAATCTCGGATATTCTTTGGAATCCCTGTATCTAATGTTGGACTTGCTGCAATAGTTGCTTCAACAGGCTGATATGCAGTAAAGAATGTTACTTTTACTGTTAAATTGCCACCCTCTGAACCACTATCTTCACCAAATTCTACATTTGTTGCTATACAAGCCTTAGCTACTACATCAGTATCATCTGTTGCAGCACCTTTAAACAAAATTGTTAAAGGAGTCATTGATCCTGTATAGTCTGTTTGATCTTTCCATTCAGGAGGTTCATAATTACCTGCTAACACACAAGGACTTGCTCCATCATCAATTAACGATCCAAGAGCCATCTCTATTACATCAGGAGTGCCTCTTAAAGTTACATCGAAGGACCAAGTCAAGTTATCTGTTCTTGCTACTTGTTGGTTATCTGTTGCTATAAATTTCCCTGCTCTTTGTGCAGAAATTTCCACAGGAGCTGATGCAAATGGAATTGAATAATCTGTTATAGGATATTCAATCCAACTGTCACCTGCTACGTGTGTATCACCTAATTGGTATGTTGTAGCGTTCACAGTTCCCTCTGCTATATATACTTTCACACCACTCTTTGCTTGGAAGTTATTACTTGCCATCTCTTACCTCTCTTGTTGTTATATAAAATTTCATATCTTCGGTTGGGTTGGAAAATTCAACCCATTCACCCCTTGCTAATTCATCAGCTTTTAATTTAGATTTCATTGTCTGATGTGGTAACTCTAACTCTTTATAGTTCTTTTTTGCTCTATATAACATCTAAATACCTCACAGTTATAGTCAATTTGACTTCGGATCTATCATCTTCAACTGCATAATCTATAATAGGAATACTTAACCCAAACCAATTATTAGTAGTTGCATTGTCATATATTAATTGTTTAAGTCTATCAACTCTATTTTTAACATATTGGTTACGACCTGAATCATCATTAATAAAAGAATAAAATACATCAATGATATATTCTCTTTCTTCAATATTATTCATTGTAAGAATGTCTTCACTACTTACAAGGTTGATCCTAATAGATTCATCACCCTTTTCTTCGGCAATATCCGAAATATACACATTACGAAATTCGTCATTGATAATATCTCGCCATCCCTTTTCGATTACTTCATAAGCTATTTTAGAATAGTTCATCTTCTTGTAATATTTACGCTATGAGTTTTTGAGTTAGTTTGAGTTAGGTTAGTGTTATGGACTACTATGTCCCACCTATCATCTTCTGCCATTGCAGAACCCTCAAACCTACCATATACACCCCCTGCAAGATGTTGCAATCCCCCAGTAATGACTATGTTGGTAGTTATATTGCCATATAAAGACGTATCATCTAATTGTTTGACACTTACCTCACATACTCCATAATCACCTTGTGTAGTGCAAATTACTTGGATTCTATCATATAATGCACCTTGCCATTCTCCATAAGTTTCAGCTAATCCCATTGATCCAGTTTTAGTGACTTCTACAATATCACCCTGAGCATCAGTTTTGTCAATTTCGAATGCTAATTTATAATCCCCTAAATTGAGTTTATCGATTAACCCTGTTGATTGTTCATTAACTAATTCAGAATATATCTTATCACCAAGTTCATAATCTCCTGCTGATTTTACAATATTTTTAGCGGCGAGCAAACAAGTTGCTCTTTGAATTATATAATCATATTCAGGTGATGCTTTTTCATATTGGATTGCTTTTGGAATAGGTCTTGGAAATCGAGCATCTAACATATTGTTAAGCTCCATTGAAGCATTCACCAATTGTTGATCAGCAAATGCAGATGGATCAACTCCACTCTCTACAATCCCATCATCATTCGGATCAGTATCCCAGTAGATAATTATAGAATCATTAACATATTGCCATTCTATTGCAGAATTTGGAGTATCTTGAACCTCAGTTCCCATTTGACCATCAAAGAATATCTCACTTGGGTTATTTGGAATGTCATACACAGTATAAGGATTAGATCCAGTCCAGTTAATCAAATGTTTCCTGCTCATATAATCTATATAATCAGGGAATACTTGTGCCAATACACTTTGCTCTGCGTATTTAAACGTAGTCATCTCTTACCTCATTTTCACTAATCCACTCTAAAATCTCACTATGAGTAAAAAGCGACCAGTAACCCAATGGTTTATTTTTTCCAAGTTCATAAATATGACTTACAATACCTGTCTGAAAACTAAACTCATCCTTAAACACCACGAATACACCATCAGAGGTCGTAACTTCACGAGGTGATAACCATTGTCGATATTTCTCAAATGCTTCGTTCCAAGTAGGTAGATATGATATACTTGGAGTATTTAGCTCAATGTTATTAATCAACTCTTGCTTTGTGCCAGTAAAATCTAATTCATAAAGTTTACAAAACTCAACAATTTCATCTTTTGTATCGTTCATTGTTGGTATTTCAATAGGCACTTGATAAGTATATTTCTCAAATGCTTTATTATCTGTGTCTTCTTTGGGTATTGTTAAATATCCTGTGTATTTCATATTAATCATTCCTATGTGTTGGTTGTCCTGCACGATAATTCCTTAGCCATTCGGTTCTTGTTTTAAAATCATCATAAACTACAAATTCATCAAAATCCATTTCAGATTTGTATTGTTCTAAATCATCTGCTGAAAATCCTGTATTTGTTGAAACTGAAACATATTGCCAGATGTCAATTGTTAATGTCTGTGAATCTAATCCGTTTACGCTAATTTCGGGTGAAGCAAATCCACCTGCTGAAATAGTTCCACTTGATGAAGTAATCGTATGCGTTCCACCATCACAATTTACCATATCTATTGTGGTTGAGCTTGGTTTGACCCAAAACCCTAATCCTTTAATTGTGCCAACATCACCACTATTTACGTTTTCTTCTCCATGTAAAGTAAGCTCACCTGTATTTGGATGTAAAATAGGAAAGCCTAATGTATCTTTATTTGCGATATTGCCTTCAGTAAGTAGTACTGTTTCAGGTGAACCATTAACTGTTCCATCGTTTCCGTTACCACTTCTATCTGTCCAAGTAGTATCACCATCGTTTCGCCAGTAGCCTACCAAACTATCAGCTTGTGAGTGTGTCGTTGCATCTAATGGTGTGCCACCATTAAACATTTCTAAGGCTTCGGTATCTCCGAATGTATTTGGATTTTTAAATGTTGCCATTTCATTTAAATAGTCCTTGTAGTATCCAAATCCCATAACATGACCAATTCTAAAATTATAAACAGATGAACAATCGCCCAAATCAGACCAAGTGCCCACTCCATCCGTTTGCCCATCAACATAATAAACAACGCTTGATGGAGTTATTACAAAAATAAAATGATGTAAAATATTGTCATTTACTACACTGTCACCGTATACAAAACCCGAATTGTTACTGCCATTATCTATATATATACATAATTTATTATTATAAATGGCAGTTTCCCATCCTGCTACATTGCCACCCGAAGCACGTCTACCACAAAAGTTGAGCCAATCTTCATTAGCTTTTCCCCAAACACTAATTACAATAGTATCCGATGCCTCTAATTGCAAATTATCTATATCTCCACAATCTACCCCCTCACTGCCCGAAAACACCATAGGCTTATTATAACCCTTAAAACCAGTTTGGTCAATGCCTTGCTCTGTGTTTTTAACAGACAGATTGTCTATATAGAATATATCTCCAGCTTCTCCGTTTTTAATTCTAACATCTAAATATCTCGATGTAGCTTCTGTGTTTGCTTCAACTTCTATATAATGCCATTCGTTAGTAGCTAACAATAATTCATTATATTCGTTATTTCCTACCCAAACTGTAAGATCTGTTGCCGTATCTGAATCAATGTAAACATAAAAACTAACAATACTATTGCTAATACCTGTCATTGCGCTATCATCAAAACGATAACTTCCATTTACTCCAGAAATAACAATCTTTACACTATAATCTCCACTGTATGAACGGTCATTACTTCTCGTAACTGTTGCTTGATAAGTGCTGGATGCTACGCCATTCAATGTCGGTAAAGCTACTTCTGCATCACCATTCACAACCAACTCCTTACCGCTCGGCTTGCCCTGTACGGCAAATTTCCACTCGCATCCAGTAATTACACCACTATCACCGCCCATTCCATCGTATAAACTTGTACCATCGCCCTCATTGATTTGTAAATGTTTGACACAGTCGTCAATTTCTAATGTGGCTGAATTGTTACAAATGTCTATTGGTAGCTTGTCGGGATTATTGAAGTCAAAGGTTACATCGTCTTGTGTCCAAGCGGTATCCCAAACTTGAACGTCAGACATTATACCGCTAAAGAAGTTTTCTGAATTATATGTATTCGCATACATTCTACCAACCGCCCCTACTCTTGACCCTGATAAGTGGGCCGTTATACTACTTGATATATCTAATTGCCCATTTATGTATATTTTAAAGGTATCAGAAGACTGTGTAACAGTCACTCTATACCAAGTGTTTTCTAACAATGAATAGTTACCAGTTACTGTAGTTTCTAATGTATCCGTATCCCATTTAGCCACAATCTTACCACCACTCCTGTATAACACAAAATCATAGTCGTGATTCCCACCTGACTCATCCCAAGTAATTAAACCTCCTGCAGCACTTGATAGTGGATATACCCATAGGGATATAGTCATTTCTGATGTAGGAGAAGGTAGGCCAGTTAGATGGTCCGCCACCCCATCAAATTCTAATGCTCTTCCTGTGAATGCAGTACCGTGATTAGCTTCTTGGCTACTATCTGTTGCATCATCTCGATATTTATGCCATAGCTTTAAGCCGTTGCGGACAACCTTAGCATTCTCTATCGGTTTACTTAATTTGCTCGATAATCCAAGCATAGGTTATCCTCTGTAAGCTATAATTGAACCTGTCAATAGTTCAAATGCAGTCCATCTGCCATATATAACAGTCCCTGCTATGAATACTTGTGTGTTCGGTATATCATCTCCACTACCATCACTTGTGCCTATAAATTCAGCACTTTCAGGTGTTAAAGTTGTAAATGTAGTATCATCTAAAAATTGGATTGCTACTGCATTATATGTTGTTGCAGTAGTAGTATTTCTAAATATAGCACCTGCTTGTCCTAATGATACGTTCTGTCCCTCTCTTAATTCTAACATAATATCCCTCTTATTTTAATAATTTTTCAATAATAATATTACTAACTATATCGTAAATAACTTCTAACGCTCGTTCCTCTGTTGCCTCATTAATAAAAGGAACATCAACTGCATCGTTAAGTTTTGCGATCACTAATTCTCTTACCTCAGGATCTTGAACCTTTTCTTTTAAGAACCCCTCAAATAAATTATATAAATTCATACTACCACCTTAAATATTGTTTGTTGTTGTTTTGTTTTCCCACCAGACTTACTATTGTAAGCCTCTAAACTTTTATCTATATTATAACCATTATAATAATTTTGTAAATCTATCTTAATCGCATCTCTATTACCATCATCGTAAAAGATATAGCAATTTTGTGATGCTCTACCTGACAAATTCAAACCCTTATCAGAATAATCATTTGCACCGACTAATGAAGCACTACGAGAATAATAATCTCCTAATCTTGCAGAATGCTGATGTCCCATAATTACATAATCAATAGGAATCCCCTTTAATCCATAACGCCCAACGATCTGATTGACAGACGTTTCTAAATTGTTATGCTTAACTGCACCATTACCGTGCAGCATCAACAGATTCTGTCCTGCAACATTAACAACCAACTCAATAGGATCACCATTTATAAACTGAATTGCACTATCCCTGAATATATGATCTAATATATTGAATATCATAAAATCATAATTATCAGTTGCCACTCCATCTGCCCAACCCCAATCTTTTGGGATACGACTTTCATTACCTGTTACACTTGCTACCGAAACGTTAAATTCAGTATTCAAATGTAGTATTGCTTGTTGGAGAATATCAACTGCTAAAAAAGTAGCTTTTGCCCTGTTTGTAGCGTTTGATAGTAACTCATCAAGTCTTCTATCGGAATTTAATAAATCCCCTGTTAAACATACCAACACATTCGAAATATCAGCACTTGCGAAATAAGTCATCGCCTTTTCTACAAAAAACTTCATTCTTGCCGAAGCAATCTCGAAATCATACTTGTTATTGGTTAGATCTACCATTTCGTTAAAGTGTGTATCTGAAATCTGTAAAACTCCAACTGCTCTATTACTTGTGGGATATGTTTCTACAAAATCCGAGAGATTGTATTTTTCAAAAAGCATTGCAAGGTTTTTAGTATACTGTCCAACTGCATTCTCAACTCTTGCATATTCCCTGAACGATTTGCGTTCTATCCTATTAGTGTCTTGTTGCCTTTGTTTTTGTTTGGCAAGTCTAACATTTTCGGTAATTACATCTAAATCATCTATGTGAACAAGCGACCATTTTCCACAATCCTTACATTTGAATTGTTGCTTGTCCGTTCTTTTGTCAATCCCCCTTTTATGAAGATTCTTTGATCCACATTTTTGACATCTCATTACTTTGTCGTAAGCATAGGGATTAACCAAGCAAAGAAGCCAATTATAGCTCCTACAATCGCTCCATACACCCCTATTTTAGCCTTGACTGTTTCCCTCCATATTTCCAGTTTGTTAATTCTACTGTTGGTTATTTTAGCCTGATCAATTAGATTATCTAATTTAGTATTAATCTCTGAATGGTTATCAGTAATAATTTCTTTCAGATCATTGTCTTTGCTATCTAATCTATCACGCTCTGCCTCAAAGTATTGCACTCTTAACCTTGCTTTCTCATTTTGTGCTTGTATTAAGTCCTTAATGTGATCTTTAAGACCATCTATTGCTCTAATTGTATCATTCATAATTTAACTCAAAGTGTAATAAATCATCAAATTGGTTATCATAAACTTCTGTGTCATTATTCCAATCTCCACCCCAAGTTAAAGGAATCCCTTTGGAGAATGCTATGCCTTTAATAATTCCTGCAAAATATACAATACGCTCTCTATCATCAAAATTAATTGGATACGGAGCAATATCTATGGCTTTGCTTGGCATTTGCAAATGTTTACTTGACATTGTTTTAGATAACCCTGCTGCTTTAAGTTGCTTTTGGCGTTTGACTGTTCGATGTCCCTCAATTACAGAGAAATCAATATATCTAATAGCCTCATTAAAAATAGCAATTAAATCCTCATCACAAGAATTTAGTATTTTGGTTGATTTGGTTGAAAATTTAGGCATACGGTTGTGGGTGAGGCATAAAGGAGGAAACACCCCACCCACTTTTCAACGATTAAGGATTGTTGAAATTAGATATTTGTCCGTCTTGCAATACAACTGCACCAAACAGAACATCTGCTACAACAGAAGTCGCTAAGTGATCAATATCGTAAGAAGATTGAACACGTGGAGCAATACTCATTGCGAAGCCTACTGAATCTTTTGTAAAGATTGATATAGTTTCGTCGCCTGTTCCACCATCATCATCCCAATGAGTTGAAGCAGTTAGAGGAATACTGTATAAGCCATTTTCTCCAAGAGCATTTTCCCAATTAGTATCTGATTGTAAACCCAAGAGGTTCATATAAGCACCAGGTGAAGCATATAAATATGTTTCGCCATTAGTATAATCCACATTGTTGTCTACAAGTTTAGCCAAACCACTTCTAATCTCAGCAGCAGTTGGTGTATTATCAGTTGCAAGAGTAACATCATTACCAGTTGCACCTTGAATTACACTTGCAATATATGATTCTACTTTTTTAGCCAAAGCATAACCCATTGATTTAGCATACATATTGAATAAATCAGCACTTTCTTGAACTTTAACAATATCTTCGATACGTTTTGCTTCATAAAAATGTTGATTCACACTCAATGCTACACTTGAATCAGTATTAGCACCATAAGTTACTGCAGTATCAGCTGCTTTTTCAGCAGCAGTTTCTTCAGTTACTTTTGGAATGTTAATGATATCTCCACCACCTACTAAAAGAGATGAAAAATCAGTTACCTTGTCTTTTAATGAAAATTGTGCTTCTGCATATCCGAGTATGGCTTCCGACCATAATTCAGGAATAAAAGCAGCAGCAGTTGTTTTTGTTACATTAGCCATTATAAATCCTATCTATATTTGTCGAGAATCGCACCCCAATTAGAACGTTTATCTTTCATATCCATAGAACGAATATCGTCTTTGGTCATTCCCTTGGTCTGACTTGGGTTACTACGATTTACATCGACATTATTAATTTTAAGTTTTTCTGTATGAGCTTCCAGTTTATCTAAAGGAAGTCCCTCGTAAATTGATCTATCTTCTTCAGGCAATTTCGATAATAACGCCTCACGACGATTCGTCTGATACTCATCCCACGCTTTTGCTTTGTTGCTCAATGATTCGATTTTAGTTTCAGCCTCTGTAAGAAGTTGCTTATATTCACCTTGCTTTTCTAACTCGGATCTCTTGGCGACCTCTTGACTATCTATCAATCCATTAAGTTTAGTTTCGGATTCTTTAAGCCGATCATTAACTTCTTTGAATCTTGCGTATGGAATTGCATTTTCTGTTTTTACGACTTCTTCTGTCGGTTGAGTTTTTACGTCCTCTACGACTATTTCAGTTTTGTCTGACATTTATCCCTCATTTTAACTATTCAATATTACATAATTGTTATGTATCAATGTTACCTATTTATTTTTAGGGTAACTTCCTTTTTTTTTATCTTTATCCTAATCTTTATCTTTATCTTTATCTTTAACCCATCATTAAGGGTTAATCAACAGTTCATTAAGGGTTCATTAAATTAACTCTTTAACCCTATTATATACTGCCATAAACCAAGCTAAATTCCATATTAATAATTCTATTATTGTAGTTTTTTTAGCTTTTAAATCTTCTTCAACTTCAGAATCAAACAACATTATCATTAAACCACCAAAGTAGCCAATTAGATATATATTAATTAATAGATTCATTTCTTCTTCCTTATTACAGGCTTATCTAATCCTTTACCTTTGTAGTCAACAGGCTCTAACTGACATTGGCAATGTATTCCACAAACACTAAACCCTGATTTAGGTAGCCCAATTGTTGAGAAATATTCCATTGTGCCTACTTCGTCGTGTCGTCTTAAACAATCATCACAAGGTTTGGCAGATACTGTAATCCACTTGAAATTCTTAACCCCTGCATCAACATAAGTCTTTTGCGATGCAATATTTCCTGCTGAGGTTACCCCATTTTTAGTAGCATTCTTCATTCCATTTTTAAATTGACCAAAAATCCGACCACCAACATCTAAATCTTTTAATAAAGCATTTCTAATTACCTGATCACTTGCACCACTTTGCCTCATTGTTTGAACAAATGTATTAAGATCCATTGCAGTTTTCCCAATAGCATTGTCAATAGATGCATTAATAATTATAGACATATCCTCATAGGTTTCACTCATAGCTTCATTAATCTTTCTATCTCTAATTTAATATATTTATTTGCTTTTTTAACGGCTCTTGTAGATACTCCAAACCATTCTCGCTTAGGAATAGTTCTGTTCCCCTCATTATGAACTACAGAGGGGATTCGTCTATCTCTTATATTATTGGATATTTCAGCTTTTTGTGAAGATGATGATGCTCTGTTTTTTACATAAACATCTTTCATTTTCCCCTCAGCAAGTAAGGGTTTAGAATGCCCTTTTTTCTTAACCGTTGCAGGTTTTAACGGTGCAAATGGTTTTCCCTTAATATCTTGTGAGTATTGAGTAATACCGTCTTTAATGTCTTTGACAATAATATCAGCAACATAATTAATTTGCTTAGATAAATCTAAATTAGGGGTTGTGTCCCAAGTTTCTTTTTTAATTAATGTCACTTAAAACTGCCTTTGCTTTTTTTTGACCTGCTTTAATTGCATCTTGTATCTCATCAATGTGAGCCTCATAAAATTGTGTGCCAAGAAGTTTCATATACTCAGCAGGGTCTTTTAGCAACTCATCAATGTCTATTTTATCAAGGATCGCTTCACTCTGAGCATCAACCTGATCCTTTAAATCATCAATTTTATCTAAGTATGTATGAATCTTATCCATTATAATTTAAAGATATTCTCAGGTTCATCGGCTTTTTTCTTAACACTAACTAAAGATTTACGTCTTTCGGCAAGATATTCCTCCGCCTCCTCTCTATCTTCAAATCCATCAGGGTTATCTTGGATCAACCAATCAACTTCATTCTCTAAGCCGTGTTGTTTATTCCAATCTCTGCGCTCTAATTTTTTATCAGGATCAGGAAATTCTATTTCAGCAAAGTTAATACTAAAAGAATCAGGAAGTCTAATACCTAACTCAGACCACGCAATTGCTTTTTCTATTTCATATATTCTTTGTTCTATAACGTTAAACTGTTCAACTGAATCTTCACGATCTTCTAATAGTTCAATGTTCTCCAGTTTTATACTTACCCCTGATTTGCTACCAGTAAAACCAAAGTCAAATTTAATGTGATGATTGCCTTGTACTAATAACATTTGATATTTTATTCCATCAATAATATTTGTAATATTAACACCTGGTGCTATATTAGTTATTGCAGCACCCTCAGGTACAACAGGCATTTTATACAGACCAAATTCAATCTTAGTTAGATCAATATCTCCAGTCCCTACAAATTGACCCCCTGCCACCTTGATATGGTGTGATAGCATTGTCAAGGCTATATCTATTTGTTTATTTGCCTGTGCAATATCGATAGCACCCAAGTTAAAATGTTCATCAACTATTGTATCAGGTTGAGCAAATACCATTGGTAATATCCCATAAGGGTTCACATTGTCTTCATTGATACGGTAACGCTTCCCTGCACCATTGTACATAAAATGCTCATCTGCACTCCAATATACAAACATATCTTCATCAGCTCTAATTGAATGACTTAACCCTATTGGGTTTAAAACATCTTCTGCATCAAAGAATGGTGTATATTCCATTATAGGAGTATAGGTAAATCTACCATCTTTGAATCCAATTCTTAGTGCAACAGTCCCTGATAAATTGTGCAATCTTTCAAATTGCTTCATTGCAAGGTTTTTATCTCTTGTTAGATCTATATATTTCTCATTTTCAACATTACGTGTTGGAGCATTTTTATATGTAAGAGATATTCTTTTAATTAATCTTTTTGTAATATTGGTAGTATAAATAGGTAGTTCTTTTTGAAATGAAACTGAATCGAAAAAAGGTTTAACATATTCATCCGTCCCTTTATATTGATAATAAGCAAGAGCCTCTCGTCTAACTTTGTGATAATTCTCCGTATCTGTATCTTTAAGCGATTGCAACGCTTCTTTAACTGATTGTTCTGCTGATCTATAAAATATCAAGTCTTCCATTTTATCCTCTATATGTTTGTGTTATTGGTTTTTTAATTGGTTCTAAATAATCAATTGCATATCCTAATCCGTCGGAGGAGTGAGTTAATTCAGGATGTGAAGTCTTATCAATATCCCCTCGTTTCCATACCACACGCTCCATATCTGCAATCAAATACGGACAATTCTGCATTGTCAATCTGTTGGTTCTAATTAAATTGTTCACCTCATTTACTCTTGTTCTTACAGGTGGTTGTTTTCTTTTAGATTTTATAATAAAACCTCTTTGTCTTAAAATTTCGTGATCTGATCGGCTACTCGATGTTCTTCTTGCACTACCTGATGGATCAGGATAAATAAATGCTCTTGGATATTTCTTTTCTAAGATATCAGCCATCTCAAATGTATTACTATTAGTTAGCCTAACTTCATCATATACGTGAATAGTATTGCCTATATGAGCAAATATCTCAGCAGACATATAATCAACATTGAAATCCATCCCAATATGCACAGGAATATTAACAAAGTCTGATAAAGGTCTATCAATGCAATGAATCTCTCTATCAAATGGTTTATAAACTCTACCCTGTTTAAGGTTTACAAATTTACCTTTAACGTAGGCATCTATCATTTCATCTGAATAACCTCGTGTTAAGGAATCCTTATATTCATCAGGCAAATGAGTATTATCTAAGGTAGAACCAAAGACAGTCCCCACATCCCACCTATCACCACCATTCATTGCTAATTCATAACCCCAATTTAGCTCCTCAGGTGTTCCTGTTAGGAATATCTCAGGCTGAGATGAATCAGGATGTCGAACACGTGCAACCATTTGCTGAAATACTTCTTTTTTTTGTATGAATGGTTCATCAATCCCTGCACTTGCCAAGTTTGAACCTCTCAAAGAATCAGGATCATCTCCACTACCAAACCATATTAAACCATCCCAGTTCTTTATTTGGATGGCATTATCTGACTTATTATGAATATAATCAATCCCACTTCTATTCATTATGTCTTTTAATGTGATCACAATGGTTCTCTTCGCAAACTTATAACTCGGACTTACATACATATTAGGAAGCCCTTGATTCATATACGAGAGATACAACATCCGTAATGCACCAATATAAGTCTTCCCTGATCCATAACCCCCAACCATTAGCTTGATTCGATTCTTTAAATTCCACCATTGAAGCTGATGTTGTAAGAAATTCTCTTTTTTAATTCTGAATTTCACTCAATTATTAATTCATCTCTATCTATCTCAGTAGTTTGCAATCGCTCTATCGCTTTTCCCTCTGTTCTATCTGCAATAAATTGAACTGCCCAAGATTTCCCCTCTAATGCATATTGAAATATCTTACGCATAACAACCTCTAATTTAGTATTCCCATTAGCAGCACCCTCTTCTTCACCTATCTTACGAAGTATATCAGGAATCGTATTAATCTTTTTAGGTCTGCCGTTTGGGTTTCCAGACTGTCCTTTTTTGAATGGCCTTAGGTTTCCACTGTTTCCCCTCTGTTTTACAGTGGTTTTATCAGGCATAGTTCAAATGGAGCGATGTGGTCGGTATCGCACCGCCACCTACATCTTGGAAAGATGCCGTGCTTCTCTTTACACCAACATCGCATAATTTTT
>Ga0233437_1003885_pt1 | contig 18663 bp, 15 predicted proteins | sample SI_122_August201_FD_182714 | JGI IMG/M metagenome (GOLD analysis project Ga0233437, IMG submission 182714) | Seawater microbial communities from Saanich Inlet, British Columbia, Canada - SI_122_August2016_200_MG | ecosystem: Environmental > Aquatic > Marine > Inlet | place: Canada: British...
GTGCAACTATTGAAAGTAATGGTAGGCCTACAAATGTTTTGGTTCTTAATGGTATCGATGGGCAAGTGAATTTAGTATCTCCTTCAACAGCAGGATCTCCTGAAGTAACATTGTCTATGTGGATTAATCTCACTGAAAATCTTGCTGATGCAGGGCTTTATGATGAATCTGATGGTTCTTATTGGCAATTTTCAATTGCAGATGGAATATTTTATACTCGTGATTCAAATGTAGGTCCTACTGGAACAAAAGATGAATTATCTCTTCCTTCAATTCCACAAGATGAATGGCACCATTTAACTTTTGTTTATAGTGTTTCTAATAATCTTAAGGCTATATATTTAGATGGTTCTTTGGCACAATCAAATACTAATCCAACTGTAGCTCTTACTACTGAAAGAACAAATTTTAATATTGGTTTGGATACTGGGGGCGATAGATTAGAAGGTTCAATTGACGATTTCATGATTTATGGTAGAGCATTAGATCCAACAGAGATTAATGAGTTATATTGTGCACAAGGTGGAACTACTGGTTGTTAACAATAACTATTTAAATATAAAATAATTAAGATACATAAAGGGTGAAAAAATGTTTAGTAAATTTATAAAAAATAAAAGAGCAATCAGTCCTATAATTTCGACTGTTCTTTTAATCATGATTGTAATCATATTAGCAATTATCATTTTACTTTGGTCTAAGGGATTTCTTCAAGAAGCAGTATTAAAAGAGATTTCTGGAGTTGAGAAAGAGATTAAACAATATTGTGGTGAAGTTGAAATTACAAGAATTTTAGAAGGAGATAGTTATGGGTTTACAAATTCTGGAAATGTTCCAATCTATAAAGTTAATTTGAAAAAAACTCAAGGAGGAAAATCAACAATTACAGAAATATCCCCTGGAGATGGTGGTTTAGTGAATCCTGGATTTGCTACAATACTTGGAGATGATTATAATTCTGGAGGTTATGAAGAAATCAAAGTTATTCCAATCCTTTTAGGTAAAAAATCTGGAGGCATAACCGAAGTTCCTTGTCCAGAAGAAAATGGGTTTGTGATTTAAAATGGTTAATATTAAATCACAATCAGGGATTATTGGTGCTGTTCTTCTAATATTGATTGTTATTATTTCTGCAATGGTTGTTATGGCTTTTGCAATTCCATTTGTTAAAGAAAGGCTTGGTGGAGGAGGGTGTTTAGAAGTTGCTGGAGAGATTACAATAAAAAATAGTTTACAATATACTTGTTATAATGCAACTCAAAAAAATATGAGCGTTCAAATACATTATGGAGATATTCAAAATTTAACAAAAGGATTTCAAATAAATGTAGGTGTTAGTGGATCTAGTTTATCTTATGTTATTCCTGATGATGCTACTGTTGTAATGTATGATGGAAGTACCTTAGAAATACCTGGTGCAAATTTAGAGAGCACTTATGTTTTAAGTGGTGTGCCTAGTCTTCCTGAATATGTTGAAGTTTATCCTATATTAGTTAATGGAGATGTATGTGATAAATCAGATAGTTTAACTTCAGTTAGTAAATGTTCTTCTCCATTCTAAATTTATATAAAATGGAAAATAAAAAAAGAGATAATGGGTTTTATTTGAAGAATAACCAAGGACAGGTTTGGATTGAGACTGCAATTTATACTTTGATTGGTTTAACAATAATTGTTATTCTAATAACTTCTGCAACCCCTCAGATTGAAAAGATAAAAGATAAGGGCATAATTTCACAAACAACTGAAGCCTTAAATCTCCTTAATAATGAAATATTTGAAGTTGAACAAGCGGGAGGGGCTGGAAGAGTTGTGTATTTTACTGTTGCAAAGGGAAAACTAGAAATTAATGCGATAGATAATGTTATCCAATATAGTTTAGAAGATACAAGACTTGAATTAACTGAAGAAAATGAAACATTGAAAGAAGGGAATATCTATATTTTAACAAAGAAAAGAGGTTCAAGATTTGATATTTTTTTAACATTAAATTATACTGATAGAATAAATATGACTTTTGATAACAAAAAAGATAGTAAAGTTTTGCATGCTGGAACAACACCTTACAAAATACAAGTAGAAAATATGGGGGACAATGCTCCAACTGCAGATACTCATGTTGATTTTAATCTATTGTAATCAGATTCTTTCTATTTAACTTCTTAAAAATTATCATATCATTAAATATTTTAAGTCTTACAAATTAATTGCTTAGTTATTCATCTGAGTAGATTAAAGTTTTGGGAGATATTAATTCTTATCGTTATCCTCTTACTTAGACAAGTTTTAAAAACATCTGATTATTGTTGAATGAGTAAAAAGGTGATAACAATGAACCCAGCTAGAATTGATATAAATTTAAATCCAACTATTCCTGCACTTCCAAAAGTTGCAGATAAAACTAAGATAAATGTAAGATATACTCTTATTGCCCCTTATGTTAGTGTTCATATTTATTGGGATAAAAAACAAGGAGAGTTAATGTATAAGGTTGAAGAGCCTTTTTTGAATGAAGAAGAAAAGAAATTACTTCAAATTATTGAAACAAATCTAGGAGAGATGATTAATGTTAATGTTTTAGTGCAAAAAACTACTGAATCTATGATTGAATATATCGATAAAACATCTAGGCTGTTGATTAGCGAATTAGATTTAGAAATTAGTGAAGATACTTACAAAAGGGTTTTTTATTATTTATTTAGAGATTTTGTTGGATTGAATGAAATTGAACCATTAATAAGAGATTATTTTATTGAAGATATTGAGTGTAATGGTGTTGACACTCCTGTTTATTTGGTTCATAGAGTTTATAGGAATATGAAAACAAATATTAATTATAAAAATATTGATAAACTTGCTAGTTTTGTTGAAAAACTTGCTCAAAGAACAGGTAAATATGTTTCTTATGCCTCTCCATTGTTAGATGGAAGTTTACCAGATGGTTCGAGAGTTAATGCCACATATACGAAAGATATCACTAGTCATGGTCCAACATTTACAATAAGAAAGTTTACTAAAATTCCTTGGACTCCTATTCAATTATTAGATATGAAAACATTAAGCCCTGAGATGTTAGCATATTTTTGGATTTTATTAGAACATAAAGCAAATATTTTGATTGCAGGAGGAACTGCATCTGGAAAAACAACACTTTTGAATGCTATCGCTTTTTTTATCCCTCCTGAATCAAGAGTAGTAAGTATTGAAGATACTCGTGAATTAAATTTGCCAAGAGAGAATTGGTTGCCGAGTGTTGCAAGAACTGCATTAGGGGTTGGGAAAGTTGGAGAGGTTGATTTATTTAGTTTATTGAAAAATTCATTTAGACAAAATCCAGATTATGTAATTGTTGGAGAAGTTAGAGGTAAAGAGGCTTTCGTATTATTTCAGGGAATGGCCTCAGGACACTCTTCAATAAGTACTATGCACGCTGATTCTGTAGATACTTTGGTTAAAAGATTAGAGACCCCTCCAATAGAATTGTCCCCTACACTAATGAATACTTTAGATTGTGTTGCAATTATGACTCATGCTGTTGTTGAGAAACAAGAAACAAGAAAATTAAGAGAAGTTGTTGAAGTTGTTAATGTAGATAGTAAAGGAACTGCTATGACAAATACGCCTTTTGTTTGGAATGCTAGAGAAGATGCATTTTATTTTAAAAAAGATAGTAAAGTTTTTGAAAAGCTTGCGACAAAATATGGTTTAACTATTGAAGAATTGAATTTGGAGTTTGATAGGAGAGCTAAGTTATTATATGAACTACAAAAAAGAGGAATACATGGCTTTGATCAGGCTCAACAAATAATTAATCAGTATCATAAAAACCCTGTAGAAGTTTTGGCTAGTTTTGGATTAAGTTCAGAAGGTGAGGAAGAGGTTGTTCAACAACAATATGCTCAACAACCCATAGATCAAACACAACAAGTACAACAGCCTCAAATGGGGCAACAGCCAGCACAACAACCTACAAATCAACAACAAGTGCCTTTTGGGCAACAAGCACCTCAAGGAATGGGACAACAGCCAGACCAAGGGCAACAAATTGGACAGCCTCAACAAGACGGGTTTCAACAACCAACAGGATAATTCTTAATGGGAAAGTTTATAAATAGAAGTTACTAAAAGTTACTTATAGTTATTAATAGTAACTTTGTAAATATAGGGATTGAAAGAGGAACGTAAAATCGCAAACGTAGTAAAAATAGATGAAAAATTATTGCAAAAGGTGAAAAAGATAGTTAGTTCTGATGCGAATAGGATAAGATATTCGAATGTAAAACAATTTATTAGTGTGGCTGTTTTGGAAAAACTTGAAAAAGAAATGGAGGTAACAAAAAGATGTTAGACTTAGAACAATTGCAACTTCTTGGACAACTTGTAGATAACATAGAAGTGATAACTGGGAAATTAGAAAAATCTTTTGAAGCAAATAATGCTGAAGAATTTGCCAATTCCAAGAAAGGGATTTTAGAATTTCAGAAAAAAATTAATAAGTTGGTGAATACAAAATGACTGTTGAAGCTTTAAGAAACAATTTGAAACAAATAAAAGAGATAATTAGAGAATTATATGTATTCACAAATCAATTGAATGTAATAAAAAATTTGGAAGTTAGTAGTAAGGTTGTTATTAATGTTAAAGAAAAGAAATTGTTGTCTAATGCAATTATTGCACTTACAAATCAATTAAACATCTTGAACAATTCTATTCCAGGCCTTATTGATAATATTGGTTTTTATAAAAAATTAGATAGTCAAACTGAAGCTCCTGCTGCCCCCGTTCAGAAGAAAAATTTCGTACAGGTAAAATATAAGCCAGCACCTGAACAAGAAAAATTGTCTTTAACAATCAGTGAGGATGATAAATCTAAATTTATTAAAAACTTAAGTTCAAGTAATCTTTCTATAAACCAATTAAAAAATAAATTTGCTGTGGAAAGGCCAGTAAGTTCTTTTGGAAAGCCTAACTCTTATGCAAAATTATCTAATCATTTTTTCAAAGGAGTATCAAATAGACTTATTGCAAAAGGTTATTTTAAAGCTCTTAACAAAGATTTGAGGAAAATGAATTCCCCTTTTGTTATCGGAACTTATGTTTCTATGATGTTGTTTACGATGCTTATTAGTTTTTTTGCGAGTATATTTTTGTTTATTTTGTTATTATTCTTTAATATTGGTCTAACTTTCCCTTTCTTAACTTCTGTTGAAGTTTCAATTTTATTGAGATTCGTACAGGTGTTTTGGATTATGTTTGCCATACCTTTAGTTATGGGTGTTTTAATGTATTTTTATCCAAGTAGCGAAGCTAAAAATTTAGGTAAAAAAATTGAACAAGAGTTACCTTTTGTTGCAATACATATGTCAGCAATAGCAACTTCAGGAGTAGAACCGTTAAGTATTTTTAAGATTATTTTGCAAAGTGAAGAATACAAATATACGAATAGAGAATTTAAGAAATTAATGAACTTAATTAATTTTCATGGGAAAGATCTTGTTACTGCATTAAAGAAAATTTCAAGTTCTTCTCCTTCTCCAAAATTAAGAGAACTATTAGGTGGATTAGCTACTGCAATAACTTCTGGTGGAGGTTTACATTCGTATTTAGATAAACATGCAGAGGGTTTGTTATTTGATTATAAATTAGAAAGAGAAAAATATACTAAAACTTCTGAAACTTTCATGGATATCTATATTAGTATTGTTATTGCTGCCCCAATGATTATGTTAATGTTGTTTGTTATTATGGGAAGCACTGGTGCATTAACTAATTTTCTTGGACTTAGTGTGCAAGTGTTAGGTTTTTTAATTATCTTAGCCATCATAGTATTAAATCTAGGTTTCATTATGTTTTTGAGAATGAAGCAACCGGTTTTGTAAAAATGGTATCAATAACTCCAAAGATATTAAGTTATGAAGAACAGAAGCAAGAGATAATCTTTTCATCTGCAGAACTAAAAATAAAAAAGAGATATAAATAAAAATAATATAAAATGAAAAAACAAAATTTATTTTCAGGATTTAAATTGAACAAACCACAGATAATTGGGATAGCAATTGCATTGGCAATTGTTTTATTATCTTTAATCTTTTTATTAGGTACAGAGATGTTTTGGTTTTTAGTGGGAATTGCAGTAGTAATTGCAGGTTTGCCCTTTTTTATATCCTTGATTTTAGAAACAAGCCTTACAAGGCAAAAAGAAGAAATGTTCTTAGAATTTTCAAGAAATTTAGTTGAAAGTGTAAAAGCAGGAACTCCGATTAGTAAAAGTATACTTAATATAAGAAATAAAGATTATGGGGGATTAAATCCTTATGTAAATAAACTTGCAAATCAAATTTCATTAGGAATTCCTGTTAAGGATGCATTTCAGACTTTTGCAAGAGATACTGGAAGTAAAACAATTGCAAGAGCAGTAACAATTATTAGTGAATCTGAAAAAGCAGGGGGACAGATAGAAGATATTTTAGAATCTGTTTCTAAATCTGTTGCGCAGGTTGAAAGATTAAGAAAAGAGAGAAGGGCTGCGATGTATACTTTGGTTGTTCAAGGTTATATTATATTTATGATTTTTATTGTTATAATGTTAGTTATGCAGTTTAAGATTTTACCAATTGCTGCTAATTTAGGAGGAGGCATGGATACAAGTGAATCTGGAGGAATTAGTAATGTTGGTGGTGGCCTTGGAAAGGTACTTGCAGGAGGACAGGCTTCAACTCCTGAAGAGTTAGCTAAACCATTTATTTGGCTTTTACTCACGCAAGGTTTTTTTGCAGGATTAGTCATTGGTAAATTATCAGAGGGGAAAATTAAGGCTGGATTAAAGCATTCATTTATATTAGTTGTTGTAGCATTATTAGTAAGCACGGGGGCGAATGTCTTTTTAAAATGATGAAAATGGTGATAAGAAAAATAAAAAATACACGAGGTCAAGGAAGAAGTAGATTGTGCATGAATAAACATGCACAAGGGATTAGTAGGTTATCCTTTAATCGTAAAGCACAAGGCCACGTTGAAATGATTTTATCATTTGTATTATTTGTTGGAGCATTGATAGTTTTATTTATATTTATTAATCCTTTTGCAAAAACTGAAGAAGTTTCAGTAATAGAAGGGATACAAGAAAGAATAATTGATGAGATAAGTTTGGAAATTGGAAGATTAAGTGCAATTGTTGAAAATGAGGCTATTGATTGCTATTCATTATCTGGATTAAGTTATGGGGCTAATTATATAGAAAAACAAGATAGCCATAATCTTAGAAAATATAATATTTATTTTTCTGATAGTTTCATAAAAAATGCACCTCACGAAGGCTGTGGTCCTTTAAACTATGCTTTAGGAACTTATTCTAGTGAAAAAATGATTAGTTATAATAAAACTAAAGATTTGGTTACAGATTATAATGCCGATTATGAGGCATTAAAACAGAAACTTGGGATAACTAGTGAATTTGTTTTTAGCTTTACTAATCTTCTTGGTGTAGTAGATTCAGATTTGAGTGTTTCGAAACAACCCCCTGCAGGAATAAATGTTGAGGCAAAAGAATTTCCTGTTAGAGTTATTGATAATAATGCAGATATTCAAGAATTAATATTAAATATAAGGGCTTGGGATTAGAAAAATAAATAAAATGGTAATGAATAATAAAGATAGAAAGGCGTGGTTGAGAATTGTTGAGGCATTTTTAGCAATCTTAATCATATTTGGGGCAGTTCTTGTTATTTTAGCTAGGCAAGATCCAAAAGCAGATATTGGCGAGGGTGTTTATGAAAGACAAAGGCAAATTTTAGAAATCATTAGTAAAAATGATAGTTTAAGGTCTGAGGTAATTGCAGGAGATAATAGTAAAGTGAATGTGGCTATTTCTACAATGATCCCTCCTTCTTGGAATTTTGCAACAAATATTTGTAATTTAGATAACATTTGCCCAAATCCTGGAAGTTATGAAAATAAGGATGTTTATGCAACAGAAGTTGTGATAACTTCTACCTTAACACAATATTCTCCAAAGAAATTAAGATTTTTTGTTTGGAGTAAATAGTTAATATTATATATTATTTTTTCTAAGGTATCTTATAACCCCATTTTAATCTACTCATCCGAATAGCAAAAAATATTTTGGAGATATTGATAAGTTTAGAAAAACTTAAATTGAATTTATTCTTCTAAGTTCTCTTTCATACCAAAAGACTTAAATAGTTAGTTGTATAAACTTATACAATGGTATCTTCCAATAGATCTAGTTTAAAAATATTGCATTATCCTAAATTAGATTCCATTTTAATGGTCGAAAAAGCTATTCAAGATGGAGAAGATTATTTAACAAGAATGGAGTTATGGAAAAGCCTTCCTAAACAAATGCAGTATCAAACATTTAAATTAATATTAGAATATCTAGAAATATCTAATAAGATTATGTTTCAAGAAGATAAAATAATTTGGATATTTGCAAATAATAAAAAACTCAATAATTTAATCCAAGAAGCAAAATATAAATAAAATGAACTATAAAGAAAAATTAGTAAAAATTAGTAAAAATATCTATGAGTTGCCAAAATTTGGAAAAATGTTAGTTCCTTGTAGGATCTTTGTTTCAGAATCCCTCTTAGGAGATGTTGAAGAAAAAGCATTACAACAAATATCAAATGTAGCTTGTTTACCAGGAATACAAAAATATTCTATGGCTATGCCAGATATGCACACCGGCTTCGGTTTTCCTATTGGAGGTGTTGCTGGTTTTGATTTAGATAAAGGAGTTATTAGTCCCGGAGGGGTTGGTTATGATATCAATTGTTTAGGTGGAGATTCAAACATTTTATCTTCATTAGGATATAATAAAAAAATAAAAGATTTTAGAAAAAGTTATGATAATGAATCTTTAGATATTTTTAATAAAGAAAAATTAAAAATTAAAAGTTCTAAAATTGAATTATTTATGGAAAAATACTCTGAGAAAATTATAAAAATAAGAACTAAGTCTGGAAATGAAATCTTAGCAACTAATGAGCATCCAGTATATACTAAAGATGGAATGAAAAAAATTGAGGAAATCAAGGAGGGAGAAGAAATCTTGACATATCCTTTTGAAGGTATTAAATACGAAAAACCTGAGAGGAAAATTTTAATTTCTGAAAAGGATATAGATAATCTAGATAGAAGTTATACTTCAAAACTCCAAATAAAAAATAAATTAAAATCATTAGAACTTTTACCTCTTTATTCTGATAATCCTAAAATCCCTTATCTTTTGAAAATTATTGGTTTTATTTTTGGTGATGGTTCTATTACAATAAAAAATAACAATTGTCAAATTGGATTTTATGGAGAAAGGTGTGATTTATCTTTAATTAAAAAAGATTTGGAAAAAATAGGATTTAGAAGTTTTTTACATTCTCGAAAAAGAAAACATAAAATACAAACAAAGTATAAGTATTATGAATTTGAGAGAATTGAAGAATCTCTTAGAAGCAGTTCAAGTTCTTTAGCAATAATATTAAACTTGTTGGGCACTCCGATCGGAAATAAGGGAAAACAGGAATATGGTGTTCCTAAATGGATTATAAACTCTGTTAAATGGTATAAAAGGTTATTTTTAGCTAGTTTATTCGGGGCTGAACTGAGCTCTCCAAAAACCATGACAAATAATAAATTTAATTTTTATGGCCCCATCTATTCTATGGTTAAAAAAAACCATTCTCATGGAATTAATTTTATTAATCAAATTCTGGTCCTTTTAAGGGAATTTGAAATTAGAAGTATTCTTATAAAATATGATAAAAATGAGGTTGATGGTAAATCTTCTAATAGGTTAAGGTTGATGATTTATCCAGATTCTAAAAACCTAGTTAAATTATTCTCAAAAATAAACTATGATTATAATATTAAAAAAAGAAAATTAGCAAACGCTGCAGTTTTATGGCTTAAACAAAAAGAAAAAATTTTAAAATTAAGAGAAGATAAAATGATTGAAGTAAGAAAACTTAAAAAGGAAGGTATTACTAAAAAGAAAATTATTTCAATAATATCTTGTAAATATGTAAATAAGCATTTTATTGATAAAGCAATGTATTATTCAGACTATGGAAAAACTGGAAGTAGGATTGCCTATTGCTTTATTTCTTTTAATGAATTTGTTGAAAAAAATTGTTTTGGTGAAGAGGGTTTCATATGGGATATATTAGAGAGTAAAAAAGAAAAGATTCATAAGGATTTTGTTTATGATTTTACAATTAATAATAAAAATCATAATTTTATTGCTAATGGGTTAGTTGTTTCAAATTGTTCTGTAAGGTTATTGAAAACAAATCTAACTAGAGAAGATATCAAAGGAAAGGGTCCTCAAAAATTAGAAATTTTTGGGAACTCCAAAAATAAAGGTTTTGAAGTAAAAGAAATTATCCATTCACTATTTAGAACAATTCCTTCTGGTGTTGGGAGGGGGAGTAAATTTCAATTAACAAAACAAGATTTAGATGATGTTTTGGAAAAAGGCGCCAAGTGGGCTGTTGAAAAAGGATATGGAAATAAAGAAGATTTGAAGAATATTGAAGAAGGTGGTTGTTTAGGTCCTTGTAATCCTAATGATGTTTCTAATAAGGCGAAGAAAAGAGGAATCGGTCAATTAGGTACTTTGGGTTCTGGAAATCATTTTTTAGAATTGCAATTTGTCGACGAGGTTTTGGATGAAAAGACTGCTAAAAAATTAGGATTAAAAAAAGATCAAGTTTGCATCATGGTGCATTGTGGAAGCAGAGGTTTAGGGCATCAGGTTGCAGAAGATTATATTAAAGCTATGGAAAAGGAATTAGGCTGGCCTGACTTTGATAGGGAATTGGTTAATGCTCCAATTAAAAGTAAATTAGGTAAGGAATATTTTTCAGCAATGAATTGTGCTGCTAATTTTGCTTTTGCAAATAAGCAAATCATTACTCATTGGATTAGAGAAAATATGAAACATTATTTTTCTGAATTTCAGGCAGATGTTATTTATGATATTTGCCATAATATTGCTAAAGTTGAAAAACATAATATTGAAGATAATGGAAAGAAAGTGAAAAAGGATATTCTTATTATGAGGAAAGGTGCAACTCGTTCATTTCCTAATCAACCAGTTATTCTTCCAGGAAGTATGGGAACAAGTTCTTATTTATTATTAGGAACAGAAAAAGCAATGGAACTTTCTTTTGGTTCAACAGGACATGGTGCTGGAAGAGTAAAATCAAGAAGTCAGGCAAGAAAAACTATTTCTCCAGAGGCTGTTAAAAAAGAAATGAAAGATAAAGGAATTGAATTAGAAACACGTGATTTTAGAGGAGTTGTAGAAGAAGCAAGCGAAGTTTACAAAGATATCGATGAAGTTGTAAAAGTAAGCGATGAAACAGGTATTGGAAAATTAGTTTTAAAATTAAAGCCTATGGGTGTTGTTAAGGGTTAGGGGAAAATTATTTATTCTTTCATAGCAATATAAGAATAAGTATAACCATTCACATTATAATAATCAGAAGAAGGGGTTTCAATCCTAAATCCATTAGAAGTTATACTAACAAGGTTGTCTACATAATTACTTGAATATTTTGCATAAGCCCCTGGCATATATTTTGTTTTATAACCTGCCCAACCATAAGAATCTCCATGAGGTAAAAAGGTGATACTGTCTGGCTCAAATCCAACATTAATATTCTGAACTGCTCCTGTTCCAGTATAAGTTCCTGTTTTTATAGTACTTCCTCCACCAGAACCAGAAACAACTGGGAGCCAATAAACTTTCATTCCTGATTGTCCAGAAGTTACTCTCCAAGTATCTCCTTTTTTAACAGGCATAGTGATATGAGTTCCTTGTCCTCCTCCCGCATCTCCGTCACCATCCAATAATACTTGTGTTGTACTTGGAGTAAAACCTTGAATTGGACCTACATTATTTTGATAAGCTAAGACAAAACCATCAGTACTAGCAGGACCTTGAACCACACCACCAGAAGCAACAGAAGTAACATCATCCCAATCACCAAAGGCTAATCCACCTAAAGCACCATCAACCTCGTCACCTGTATGCCCATGAATTGAGGCCATACTTCCAGGAACTGCTCCTGGATAATTAATGTTATAAGCAACAACTAACCCTGTAGCTATTAAGAAAACAAATATAGCACTAACCAGCCATAAGTCTTTTTTTTGAATATTTATATTAATCTTCACCATCTTTCTTAGTATATTTAATTGAAAGAGCTTTAAATATGTTTTGGGAAGTTGGTTGTTTGGAGGATAGATAAAGAAATTTTATTTATAATAGAACTACATTAATCACAATATCTGTAATATGCTTTATGGGTTGCATCTAAATAACCAGTATTAGTTCCATAATATACTCCTGATTTAAAACAATAAACATAAGTATCATCTAAATTCTCAGTAGTAGATGAAGAAGTAGCCATAGTTCCAACTGTAAGATCCCCATTATCATCTCGATTAAAATAACAAGCTCCAGTATAACCTTCATCAATCAAATCCTCCATCATAATTTTTCCCTTACAATTCAATCCATTCACATCACAATCTGTTTGAGGTAATTCTTTCCATCCACAGCTTCCTCCAATTCCTCCCTGATCAACTAATTCTTGTAATGTAATTACAGAACCTGTAGAATTTTCAACATGCAATTCTCCAGCACTATGTCCCATAACATCTGCTTGACCTGCATCCATATTAGCATTATAAGCAACAACTAATCCTGTAGCTAATAAGAAAACAAATATAGCACTAATAAGCCATAAATCTTTTTTTTGAATGTTAATATTTATCTTCACCATCTTTTATGTTTTATTTAATTCTTCCCACTTTAAATATGTTTTGGAGAATTGATCTAGAGATAATATTTATAAAGCTGAATTCTCTTTATAGGGTATGAAAAAGAGTGTATTTGTAATTGGATTATTAATTGGGATATTTTTAGTTGGGGTTGTTAGTGCAGGTACTAATGTTGCTTTGATTTCAAATAATGCTACATCAATTGCAACAGGAAATATTAATTTAGGAATTTCTAATGACACTCATGATGGTTCTATGGATAATTATGTTGCGGGTAATCCTCATAATCCTCTTAATGATTATTTTAATGGAATTCAATTTACTGCTTGGAATGGTTTTACTGGAACTGTTGAAATAACCTTAAACCAATCTTATGACTTAAGTAATATCAATTATGATATGGTTTATTATTGGACTCCTGCAGGTGTTGATGAAATTTCTATCTACTCTGGAGGTTCTTGGACTACTATCTCTTGTGTGGTTATTTCTAATCAGAAGTATATTAGTACTAATGATTATGTTTGGCTTACTTCATTAAACTGTAGTGGCTCATTTATGAATGTAGAAAAGATAAAATATTATATTAATAGACCTTCAGCTAATCCTGGAGGTAGTCACTCACCTGACCTTTATGAGCGAGTTACTCTTAGGGAACTTCGTGCAATTGGAACTGGAAGTTGTAATCCAAATTGTTCTAGTGGAAGGGTTTGTGGAGGCGATGGTTGTGGAGGAAGTTGTGGAACTTGTACTGAACCTGAAACATCTTGTAATCCTTCTAGAATGTGTGAATATTTTGGCCCTTGTGATTCTCCAGATGACATTATATTAAGATTATATCAAGACGAAAATTCTCATGCTGCAACATATGATGGTTCTACTGATTATGGTATTGGTATTTGTTATTCTGATTTTTATGATACTGGGCCTTTAACAACTCCTCATTCATGTTCTTCTGATTACTTTTTATGGTTAAATGATACTTATAATTCCCATGTTTCAGCTACTTCTGGTAGTGGTTATGATACAGGAATTTGTTATGGAGATTTAGATTGTTCGGTTATTGATGGAGCAAGTGAAACTTGTACTGGAACAATTATTGCTAAATTAAATGATACTTCTAATTCTCATATTGCTAATAATAACTCTGTTTTGTATAGTCATGAGTTATGTTGTGGAGGTTCTGTGATAATTCCTCCTTCAGGTTCAGGTTTCTTTTGGACTGATACTATGGGTAATACAATTATTGATGGTGATCCCGGAGATACTTTTTTAATGAAATATGTTGGTGCAACTGCTGCTGATAATTATACTGTAAAAGAAGAAGATTTTGGTTTTGATAATACTATCAAAGAAGACATAATTTCCAATTTAATTGCAGGAACTTCAATAGCAATTTGGGAAAGTAATATTACTAATATCTTAAATGAGGCTGGATCTTATGAAAGATTCTTTTTTCTTGTTCCTGATAAATTTAGTGATGTTGGTAGGCCACCTTATCTTAATTTATCTGATGCAGACGGTCTTCGTCATGACGTTAATGACCCTACTACTGCGAAAATCTTACATCCTCCTATGAGTCATAAGGCCCTTGTTGGCAGTGTAATTCATTTTAATCAATCTACTGAAGATGAAGATGATTTATTAAAATTAACATGGGACTTTAATTTATTTGATAGTGCTAGTGTAAATACATTTTTTAATAATGTTTTTGAATCTAATGAAGGGAATACAACTCATGCATATACTTCTGCTGGAAGTAAGATTGTTAGATTAAATGCAGATCCTATGAGACCTGAAAGAGGAGATGGAGATTTTGATACTACTGAAGTTTTAGTTTATGACCCTAATGGACCACTTGGGCCTGGTAATGGGGCACTTAGTGTATTTGCAAGATTAACTAATCCTGATCCATTAATAACAACAATTATCGATACTCCAGTAATAACTGTTAATGCAAATAGTTCTTATGTTGCTGAATGTTTTGGAAATTCAGATCAGGCTAACTGTATTTCTGCTGAAGAGACTTATGGTTACAATATTGGTTCATGTTATCCTGTTGAAACTCTTTGGTGTTATGATTTAGATAAAGGTCAAATTAAAGGGGATAACCCTACTGGTTTTTGGGATTTTTATTTTAGATGGGAATTTGATGATGGACAAATAAAACAAGGTAAATGGACTAGTGTAGATGCAGAACCTGTTGAATGGATTAAAGTGTTTAATACTGATGGAGAGCATACGTTTGATTTAGATGTGGGGTATGTAAAATTATGATAAAAAAAATAATGTTGTTGGTTTTTGTATTAGGAATGATTCAAATAGTTAGTGCGGTTTGTCCTGCAGGTTGGCCCGAAGATGCGGTTTGTGGGAGTATAGGGGGAACTATCAATTATGCTCCTAATGGTTGGTTATGTTCTGATGATAGAACAGAATTACAAAACTGGTCAAGTGGAGTTCTTGGAAGTACAATAAATACTGCAATTTTAGGAGATACAACTATGACTTGTTATGCTCCTGATGACCCTACAACAAAATATTGTTGTCCTGATGGATCTAGTTGTGATCCTCATTCAGACATACAACATGAAAAAACAGGTTCTCTTTGGAGAGTTTGCCAAGCTACAACAGTAAATTATTGTGGAAATTATTCTAAAGAATATGATTGTAATAACGATATTGCAGGTGTTGCAGAAAAAACTATAGAGATATTTAAAAATAAAGGTGAAGATTATTGCAGTAATATGATTGATTCAGATGGTTGTGTTTTTGTTATATGTGGTTGTAGTTGGGAAGGTGATGCCACTACAGGTTTTTGTAATTCAAATGAAACTCTTGATGATCGTAATTGTATTAATGGAGATCCTGAAGGAATTCTTGGTACTTGTATTAGTAAATATCATGGTTTAGAAGATAATTGTGAAACTATTGGAAGGATGAGTATTGGGTGGACTTCTGTTGGAACTGGAGAATATGCCTTAGGTGGAAACTTTGTTGATGAATGTCAAGATGGAACACGAACATTTCCGTGTACAGATGTTGTTAAATTAGATTTCTTTAGTTTAAGAAATATAATTGTAGCTGTTGTTTTAATTATAATAATTTATATCATTATTAAAAAGAAGAAGAAATAAGGAATAGTTTTTCTATACATGAATTCAGAAAGACAAGTCTAACCTGAATATTTTTATTATTTATATCTGATAACTATCTTTTAAGCTACTCATCTGACTAGAGGAAAATATTTATGAGTTATCAAAAAATTAAAGAATTTGGGTTAATGATATTTCCCAAATTTATTTATAAAAAACAAATCTCCCTTCCTGAGCAACTTTTATAAACTAGTTTTATCTCTATATCTTATGAAAAAGGGTGCATTTGTAATTGGATTATTCGTTGGTATATTCTTATTAGGTATTTTTTTAACAGGTGTTGTTAGTGCAAGTTTTGAAGTTGGAGATGTTTCTCATGATTTAGGTGAAATTTATGGTCCGCAACAACCCCTTAATGGGTGGATCAATATAAGTCTTGAAGAAGAACCAATTGATTCGCTAGTTAGTGCATTTGATAGTGAAATATCTCTATTAGATTTATTAGATTTAAATTCTGTTACATATTCTTGTTCTCCTGTTGATTGTGATGAAGATTTTACTTATTCAACAACAGGTAATGGGGCTTTGACTAATTCTTTTAGTATAACTCAAACTCAATCTAAAACTATAGGGATAAAACTGGATGGAGATATTACTTCGGTTAGTAGTTTAAAATTTGATGTTTCAACAAATGTTGGGGATTCTTGCATTATTCCTTTGGAAATAGATGTTTTTGATGATGGAGATAATGAATGGGAATCTAAAATTGTTTCAGAAGATTTTGGTTGTTCTATTGTAAATCCTTATGGATGTTGGAGTAATGATGATTGGACTGCAGGAGATACAGCATTATTAACTTCTGATAGCTATTGTACTACAATAAAACAAGTTCCAATCGTTGGAAAGTATGAATTGGGTGTTGAACTTATTAATCGTAGTGCTGGCAGTAACCCTGTTAAAGTTGATTTTAGTATTGAAATTGGAGGAGATATTGTTGAATGTGATGCAGATATATCTGAAACTAGTACAATTAAATGTCAGACACCACAATTAGAAAGTGAAGATTTTGGTAAAATTAGTGATGCAACTGTTTGTATAAATGCTCATTCTTCTTCTGATGATGGAGAATATGAAATAAAATGGGAAACTGTAAATCCTTGTTTTGGAACTCGAGATTTTCCAATATTCATTAATGCTGCAAAATTTGAGGCGGTAGATGATTTTACATTTAACCAAGCATTAATTGAAGATGATTTTCCAGATTTTGGAGAAGATATTTACTCATGGATCGATAGTAAATATAATTCTGTATGCGATCCTTGTGTTATCCCTATAAAATTTTCAGGAGTTAGTCAAGATGTTCAAATAAATAATCTTGAATTAATTTATAAAAAGGACATTTCTTTGCCTGAATCAAAAATTTGGGATGTTGAAACCTCTAATCTTTCGGTTAATTCAGATTTTATCAAATTAAGTTTAGATGAAGCAAATTTATTGGTTCCTTCTGAGTTTGGAGATGAAGAAATAGTATTAATGTTAAATGGAGAAGAAATATTAACAAAAGATATTGAAATTAGGCCCGTTCCATCCATAGTTGGGATTTTTCCTAGTGAATTTTCTGCATTGGTTCAAACTACTTTTTTTGCTTTATTAGATGATGAAGCTAATTTAACTTATAGTTGGGATTTTGGAGATGGGAAAACTGGAGAAAGTGATGAAAGATCAATAACTCACACTTATGCTGAAACTGGAACTTATACTATTAGTGTAACTGCTTCAAATAGATTTGGAAATTCAACTAAAACAGCGACTATAATTGCTTCCGCACCTAAAGAGGCAGTTAATAAAACTATTTCAGATTACAGAAAAAATTTAGTTGATCTAAATTCAGAAATCAATAAATTATCTGGTTGGATTAAAACAGAAATCAATAAAGTAGTTAGTATTGAAGATTTAGAGAATGAACTTGACGTACTTGATAAAAGATATGTAGATGCTTTTACAGATTCAGAATATGTTAAAGTTATGGAAGACTTATTATTATTAAATATTCCAAGTTCGATAAGAACTAAAAACTTAGGAGGTCCTTATGATTTTTTTCCTGATGATACTGAATTAGATTTTGAAACTCTTGAAACAATGGGTGTTGGAGATATTGATTCAGAACGTGAAGCATATTCTAGCGCTGTAAATAATTGGATTAGAGAAAATATTCGTATTACCTTTGAATCACAAACTTATTCTATTGTTGATGGAAATCTTGAAGAAGAAGAAATCCTTTCTTATGTTAAATTTGTTTTGGAACCTTCAGGCACTACTGAAGAATTTTATTTTATTGTTAATGGTGATCCTTCAAAAACAGTTTTTAATAACGAAGTTAATAGTAGAGATATTGGAGAAGTTGCAGTTGGGATTTCTTTTATTGATTTAAGTGAAAAGAAAACTCTTGAATTATTATATCCTGGAAGGGTTGATATTACTAATGTTCCTGTTTATATCTCTCCAGAATTTCAAAATTTAGAAATTGGTGTTACTCCTGGCCCTTGTAATAATAATAAGGTTTGTGATCCTGGTGAAAATTATAAAAATTGTAGAGAGGATTGTAAGCCTATTGGTTGGACTGTTTTCTGGTTATTTATCTTACTTCTAATTGCCTTTATAGTTTACATTGTTTTACAAGAATGGTATAAGAGACATTATGAATCTAAATTATTTCCAAATAAAAGCCAATTATTTAATCTTGTTAATTTTATGAGTATTTCATTGA
>Ga0233437_1003888_pt1 | contig 18658 bp, 13 predicted proteins | sample SI_122_August201_FD_182714 | JGI IMG/M metagenome (GOLD analysis project Ga0233437, IMG submission 182714) | Seawater microbial communities from Saanich Inlet, British Columbia, Canada - SI_122_August2016_200_MG | ecosystem: Environmental > Aquatic > Marine > Inlet | place: Canada: British...
ACGTCGGTGGTGATGGTGGCGGTGGCGGTAGTATTATATATTATAGTGTACAGAAAGACGAAAGCTTACCAGCTCAGAGCGGTAAATACTTGGCAGTAAATTGTCCCTCACCATCTGTTGTAACAGGGGGCGGATACGGTTTTAGCTCTTATGACTCTGACCCTGGTAAACAGGCACATGTGCATTGGAATGCGCCAGCTGGAAACGGATGGTCAATTTATGTTTCCGGGGCGACGAATGTCGACCTGCAGGTCTTCGTATATGCTAGTTGTATACAATTGAACTGATTGAGCCGGAATCGGAATGGCAGCTTGACCCATTAAGCTGCAAATTCAAAGTTAGATTAAAAACCCATTGGAATTTTCCAGGGAATGAGCTGGATGATTTCGATGGGTTTCAACGTTTTGTGGCGCCCGGAAGGGCGATTTTGCCGGTCGTCCTTCGTTGAAATCTACGGATTTATCACAAAGCGGAAGCCTACGCAATCATACTCGTCGGCTTGTTGTTGACTACCCAACTGCAGCTCTGTGACCCCTCTGATCCCTCTGACCCCCTCTGAGATCAAATATCCATTCCGCTGCATTGCCACTCATGTCATACAAACCCAGGGTATTGGCTGTTTTGTTTTTGACTGCTGCAGTCGCACCACTTGAATTAGACGATCTGGCACCATTGTATTACAAGATCGATGTGGACGCTGTGAACGGCATCAATTTCGACGGGTCCTATGTTTCCTGTCTAAGCAGTTTAGAAAGTTCTGTTCTGGTTCTTTTATCGATCTCTTGCAGGGAGGCTGAAACACCGATTTCATAGCTGTTCTCACTATGAAATTCGAGTCGAACGACTGACCCGATGATAAGCAGGGGCTCTCTATTTTTGATCGGTACGCTGAGCTGAATGCGGGTGCCGAAGTCCAGTGGATAGCTATTCATAAACAGAATTCCCCCCACACTGATGTTCTTGGTTTGGGTGTGTATGGTTCGATTATCTTCAAATCCGAGTTTGCTGACATGTATATCCCGAATAAAGCTCAATCTAAGATAACGCCGCTTGTTCGGTGAATAAGGCGATATGTTATTCTTACCGATACTCTTGGCAGTATAAAGAGCTTGATCGGCACAAGAAAGCAGATCGGCTGTTTCTTCAGCATTTATCGGAAAAGAGGCCACCCCTCCACTGATAGTCACATCAATTTTCCGACCATCATATTCGATCTTCATCCGTTCAACTGCAAGGCGAATCCTTTCACCAACGAGCATGGCAATTTTTTTATCCGTCTTGGGCAGGATGACGACTAATTCTTCTCCACCATATCGAGCGGCAATATCCTCGGTTCTCTTCTCATTGATAATGATGTCGGCCACGTTTTTTAATACCAGGTCACCGGCCTGATGCCCGAAAGTATCATTTATTATCTTAAAATCATCCAGGTCAAAGAATAGAAGCGATAAATCCTGACCATGCCTTTTGGCAGAAGACATTTCCCGGATAAGTTCCTCATCCAAAGATCTTCGATTAAATAGATTGGTCAGCCTGTCATATCTGGATGCTTGAACGGCTTTCTCAAACACCATAATTTCAACTACTTTTGGATTTGATAAAGAGCGATTGGAATAGAAGTAATCACAAATCGCCGTTCTTAAATTGATGTTTCTACCGACATCGGTTGTCAGTTTTTGACGGTGCAACAAGATTTCGTCCCAACTTTCCTTGGCTTGCTGGGGATCCAGATTCAGGTTCGTCAAAACGTGCAGAATAATCTGAATTGCTCGTGATCCTTTTTCACTAATTATTTTGCCAAGTTCAAGGATCAGCTGCTCGTCATCCTCGAAATCGTAAAAACAGTCTATGACAGAATCTCTGAGATGATTCATTGATATCTCCCTTATTTCACCTTGATTTCTTCAACCTTGAGGCAGAATTGGATAATGCTGATTTCGAGTTTTTGAAAATACTCGCTTCCACTCAGTCCTAGAAATCCAAAAAATGTTGTCGAATTTCAATATTCCTGCCGAACCGCGTTGAAAGTATTGTATTCATCACTCGGAATCTGTCAACTGAAATAAAACGTAATTCTGATAGATTCTGTCTGATGACTCGTAAAAAAGAGTATACAGTTGCAAATGTCCCCTCCCGTTTTTCTTCTTAAATCATTGCAAGGCGGTCTGAGAAGTACGATGGATATACAACTAATGAGGTGTACCCCATACGATTTCAATCTCACACAACTAGCCAAAGCGGTTTGAAAGGTATAATCAAAACGACATTCCGAAAAACTTTTTCAATTCAGACAGTAAGAGTTATGAATGCCTTCTTTGTCGACGATGTATTTTTCCCCCCAGGGAGTTGGCTTAATGTTTAATAAATATATATCAATAGTATAAATCGGATGAGCGGATCTGAACAGCCACAAACCAAAAAACGGTTGACTTTTTCATAAAACAAGATAAAACATAGCTGTCTTTCAAAAAGTTGCCTCTCATCTTCATAGGTCCATAATATTCATAGGTCCATAATATTACCATGGAACTTTCAAAGCCGGTCAGGAGATATATTAAAGGGAAATATCAATCGTTCTTAAATTATACCGACGTCAGCCAGACGACCTATATTACGATGATTGCCGCCATTGTCGGTGTCCTGGCCGGATTTGGTGCCGTTGGATTCAGATTACTGATTGAGTTTTTTCAAAATCTGGCCATTGGTAGTTCGGATAGGGTTATTCTGGCCCTGGGGGATCTTCCCTGGTATGTTAAGCTAATTATTCCGGTTTGCGGTGCGGCCGTCGTTGGCCCCTTGACCTACTTTGTAGCTCGTGAAGCAAAGGGACACGGCGTCCCTGAAGTAATGCAGGACGTTGCTCTTAAAAACGGCGTGATCAGACCCCGTTTGGTATTGGTAAAATCGTTTGCTTCAGCGATCACAATCGGCACAGGTGGATCAGTGGGGCGTGAAGGACCGATCGTCCAGATTGGGTCGGCTATAGGTTCAACCATCGGGCAATGGCTGAATGTCTCTTCTGAGCGTCTTAAGATTCTGGTAGGCTGCGGTGCTGCCGCTGGTATCGCCGCAACGTTCAATGCGCCCATTGCCGGCGCTTTTTTTGCGCTGGAGATAATATTAGGTAATTTTGCTCTAACCAGTTTCAGTCCCATCATCATATCCTCTGTCGTAGCAACTGCCATTTCAAGAAATTATTTAGGGGACTTCCCCGCATTTGTTGTCCCTGAATATGCACTGGTCAGTATCTGGGAAATTCCCCTCTATGCACTGCTGGGCGCTGTGGCGGGATGTGTGGCCGTGATGTTTTCAAAATCAATCTACAAGTCTGAAGACCTCTTCAATAAAATTCCCATACCCGAGTATTTTAAGACCCCCCTGGGTGGTTTTCTGATCGGTACCATCATTATTTTTTTTCCACATGTGTACGGTGTCGGATATGAAACGATTGAGATGGCCCTGCGGGGGAATCTAATCTGGCATCTGGCTCTGTTGTTAATTTTTATCAAACTGCTGGCAACAAGTGTGACACTCGGCTCCGGTGGTTCGGGAGGCATTTTTGCGCCGTCTCTGTTTTTGGGTGCCGTTGTCGGGAGTCTGTTCGGGATTGGGGTTCACTCTCTTTTTCCCGGCATCACCGCACACAGCGGCGCTTATGCCATGGTAGGGATGGGAGCAGTAGTGGCAGGGGCGGCCCACATGCCAATCACCTCAATCCTGATTCTCTTTGAACTGACCAATGATTACAAGATCATTCTTGCCCTGATGATTGCCTGTACTATCAGTACAATCATCTCAAGGAAGCTGGACGGAGACTCCATTTATACACGGAAGTTGACCCGGCGCGGAATTTCATTAAAACAGGGACGGGAAGAGCTCATCATGAAATCCTTTACTGTTGGAGATGCGATGAGGGCTGAAGCCCCCATAATTTCAGAAGATGCCTCCTTTGACGGTATCATTAGTACGTTTATGCAAAAAAAGGAGCCCTATTATTTTGTCGTCAATGACAACTATACACTCCAGGGAATGTTATCTATTCATGAAATCAAAAGTGTGATGAACGATAAAGATCTGCAGAATCTGATCATTGCCAAGGATATGGTCGATATAGAGATCAGGCCTATATTGCTGAAAAATGACCTGGCTGAGTGCATGGAACGTTTCGGGCAGATCGATCATGACTATTTGCCTGTCGTCCAGGATGAAGAATCAAACCGCCTGATAGGAAGCATTTCCCGCCGCGATATCATGCAGTTATACAACAGAGAGATTCTGCATAAGGAATTGCTGGGTCTCAGAGTTGTGCAGGAGAACGGCGAAGATAAAAAAAGAAGTCATGTGTCGCTTCCCAAAGAATACAAAGTCGATTATGTCCCGCTGCCGAGAGAGTTTGTCGGTCAAACCGTTCAGGAACTGGATATTCGGGCAAAATACAATATCACCATTATTGCCGTTAAAAAGTTGGGAGGAAGTCATTCAGAAACCAGCGAAATCCCGTCGCCTGAGAGTAAATTTCAAATCAGGGACATTCTGGTCGTCGTCGGCAAGGTAGACGATGTCGAGCAGTTTAAAAAAATAGGCTCAATTCCCACCTGACTTTTGTCATCTATCCGTTTAAAACGAATTTGGCAGCGTGATCCTGGCTGAAGGTTGGACTCGTATGTTGCGTGACATTTGAATCGCATTCTCTCCATTGTGATAATACTTTGATAAGACCTTAATCTTGCGATATCCCAAAGCAAGGTAAAAGGCCATGGCAGATTCATTGTTGGCACGAACTTCCAGATTTACGAGTGTTTTGCCGTAAAGAAAGGACGCGTTTTCCAAAAATCCCAGCAGGCAGCTCCCTATTCCAAGTCGCTGAAACCCCTCCGCAATCACCAACAAATTAAGATGGGCACTCTGCCCACTAAATTTAACAATCGCTGAGGCAATGACTTCTTGCTGTTTACGACCCACCAATACCAGGGAATCCGGGCACCAAATCGATTCTGAGACTTTGCCCGGATCCCATACCCATCCCGGTAGACCTGTCTCAATATATTTCCGTGAAAGCCGCCCGATCGGTTCAGCATCAGCGATTCTGGCCAGGTCAATGTTGACGCCTTCGATAGTCTGAAGATGAGGCCAAATGGTTTTAAAAATATCCATAGCGGTATTTAAATTCTGAGAGACCAGATGTTTGAATATTTATTTAACACCTCACTTTCGTTCTATAATACAATTTTTTTCACCAAATCTCAATTCGGAGATGAAAAAGATCTGATTTTCACTTTTTTAAGCAAAACCCTTCCAGCGCTCGTCTGCGATTGTGTCATAAATTGAGCTCCTTTCATTTGCTATTCAGTTCCGATATCGATATTCTGTGCCTGAATTTGTGATTGAGTTACAGGTTTGACAAGTTTCCGAAAATCTGAGCCCTGTATAAAACATATATCCGTTTTAGTTGACCGTCTGGAGGAATATTTATGAAGATAATATTATCTATTTTAATTTTTGTAGTGGTCTTAGTCCTGGTTTTGGTGGTAATCTACAAATTCTCTGTTTCAGATCCAGGATATCAAAAAACGTATCAGGCTGTAGACAGAAATATTCAAGTCTCCTTAGGTTCGTTTCGGAAAAAGTATCCCGGTAAAACCGCTGATATCGACGGTTATGTCTGGAAATACCTGAAGCTCGGTTCAGAAGAGAAGACAATTTTGTTTCTGCATGGAATGGCAGGAGCATACGACATCTGGTGGCAACAGCTATTAACTCTCAAAGATACCTATAAAATTGTGAGCGTCAGCTATCCTCCGATTAATAATCTCAAGAAACTTAGTCTGGGTTTAATGGAGATTTTAGAAGCTGAGCAGATCGACAGGGTTAACCTGGTCGGAAGTTCCCTGGGAGGTTATTTTTCCCAATACCTGGTAGCTCACTATCCTGAAAAAGTGGAACGGGCAATCTTTGCGAATACATTTCCGCCGAACAAAATCATTGCCGAAAAAAACAGAACAATCGGTATGCTACTGCCGATTATTCCGGAATGGGCCGTGATGAGAGTGCTGCGCAAGAATACTGAAGACGCATTGTATCCTGCATCAGGAAATTCAGAACTGGTTAAAGCGTATATGATGGAGCAATCCTACGGTATGATGAATAAAGAACAATTCGTGGCCAGGTTTCATTGTGTACTCGATTCTTTTGAGCCGCCGGACCTGGCTAAGCTTAATACCCCGGTAATGATAATTGAGGCAGATAATGATCCGCTGGTAGAAATTGCGCTGAGAGAGAAATTAAAACAAACCTATCCATCCGCCGCTGTAAAAACTCTAAATCAGGTCGGGCACTTTCCCTATTTAAATAAACCTGAGCTCTATTCAGGCTTGATTCGCGATTTCTTTGACTAAAATCGGTTAAGATAATAGGGAATTCAGCAATGTCCGCATAACAAATAAGTTTTAAAAAGCACTATACATCAAATAAAACAAATTTATATCTGGAGAACGTTTTTATGCTGAGGGAACATGACTCACCGATGCAAAGCCTGGACTCTGTGAGGGAAAACATCCTGGATACATTATTGATCGCTATTGCAATCTGCGGCTTTTTTCCTCTTGCTGCTTCTTTATACCGTATTGTAGATATGGGATGGCAGAACATCATAACTATTCACGTTGTTGCATATATAGCTATGTCTTCCATGGCAGTACTGCGCCGAAAGTTAATCTTCCGACTTAAAGCTTTGGTTTTGATCTTTATGTGTTTCCTGATAGGGTGTCTCGCTATAGTTAATATGGGAATTATCGGCAGCGGATTTACTTTTATGATTTTCTCTGTAATTTTTGCGACGATGTTTTTCGACGTTCGATTTGGCGGAATGTTAATAGCAGTCAGTTCCATCGTTTTTACCATAGTCGCATTCGGGGTTAGCCAGGGCTGGATTGGTTATGATTTTGACTTTGAGGCCACTGCGAAATCACTATCATCATGGATCACGAAAATTTCTGCCTTTGTCTTTTTTTCCACATTGTTAATTATCGCATTGGATCGTTTGATTAGTAATCTCTTTAAATCCAGTATAGTTTTAAAAGAACGGACTTTGGAATTGCAGCAATCGAATAGCGAGCTTTTAGAAAAAATATCTGAAATTGGGAGAACAAAAGAAAATCTGATCAAGAGCGAACGTAACTATCGTGAGATATTCAATGCAAGCAGTGACGCAATCTTCATACTTGATGGTGAAACAGGTGAGATTTTGGACGTAAATTTAGCCATGCTGAATATGTATGGCTACGAGAAGGAAGAAACTCTCGGATTAAAAATCGAAACTTTTAGTTCTCGAATTCCACCATATTGCCAAAGAGATGCAGAGAATAGAATAAAACAGGCCGTGGAAGAACGTCCTCAGATATTCGAATGGCAAGCGAAGAAAAAAAATGATGAGATTTTCTGGGTGGAAGTCAATCTGAAATATTCAACAATCGCAACAGAAAAGAAAGTGATCGCAGTCGTCAGGGATATTACTGAACGGAAGAAGACTTTGGAGGTACTGATCCAGAACGAAAAAATGATGTCGGTTGGCGGACTGGCAGCCGGGATGGCCCACGAACTCAATAATCCACTGGGAGGGATACTTCAGGGAATTCAAAATATCCAGCGTCGATTATCACCAGACCTGAAATCCAACCATGAACTGGCGCAAAAACTTGGAATTGATCTTCAAAATCTGCAAGTATACATGGAAAAACGGCAGATCATTTCATTTTTTGATGGAATACTGGGATCGGGTAAGAAAGCCTCTCAAATAATTTTAAATATGCTGCAGTTCAGTCGGGGCAGCGAATCCAAGAAAACTTCTGTTAATCTAATTGCATTGATTGAAAACGTCCTTGAACTGGCTGGAAAGGACTACAATCTGAAAAAGAAATATGATTTTCGAAATATTAAAATAATACGCGATTTTGACTCTGACCTGCCGCTTGTAACCTGCACTGAGACAGAAGTCGAACAAGTTGTTCTGAATTTATTAAATAATGCTGCCTGGGCTATGGCTATCGCAAAAAAAGATGCGCCGCCTCAAATTACCTTACGTGTCAATGCTGAAAACCGAATGGCCAGGATTGAAATTGAAGATAACGGACCCGGCATGGAAGAGGCCGTCAGGAGCAAAATTTTTGAACCATTTTTCACCACCAAGTCAGTCGGCGAAGGGACGGGCCTGGGACTTTCAGTTTCATACATGATCATTACCAATAACCATCAGGGCACGATGGAAGTGGCATCCGAGCCTGGAAAAGGAACCAGATTTATTATCCAATTGCCATTGAACGGACAATAGCTATGTTGAAATAATTGCTTTTACTTCTACCAAAATACCCTGATACCCTAATACCTTCCATCTCAATCGCCTTGTTCGCTGTTAAACACGGTCTCGTTTTTTCCGGGAAGTTTTTTTGGCAGTCGGTCTTCAGTCTAAATTGGTCCCGGAAAAGGCTGAATTTGTCGTGGTTGCCGGGTTGACCCTTTTCTTACGATTCGCTACAGTTTCGTTTTTATAATTCAATGGGCAACCTTCTTTATTTGAGGTGAATAGATGACAGTACCCAATTTTCCGAAGTGTGTTGAAGACTTGTCTTCTGAATGGCTAACTGAAATACTGCATCAGAGAGGGATTCCCGGTGATGTGATGGTTAAAGCTTTTTCCATTGAACCCGTCGGCGATCCCGGACAATCATCGGAAGTTGTGCGGATCCGTTTAGAGTATGGTGAAGAAACGACTGAGGCCCCAAGCAGTCTCATTGGAAAATTTCCAGCTAAATTTGATGAATCCCGGCAGTTAGCTGTGATGATGAATACCTACCTGAAGGAGGTAAACTTTTTCAAATATGTGGCCGCTAGCGCAGACGGCCTGGTTACCCGCTGTTTTGCCGCTGAGATCAATCCTGAAAATCACGATTTTGTGCTCATACTGGAAGACATTGCTCACTTAAGAATGGGTGAGTGGTATGTCAGTAAACCTGAGGACAGTCGCCTCATGCTTCAGAAACTGGCCCCGTTTCATGCCAAATGGTGGATGTCTCCTGATCTTGAAAAATTCGATTGGATTAATCAGCCCGGGCACCCCGGTTTTTCAGCGTCGATGGACCAACTGAAGCAGATTTTTGCAGGGGTTTTACCCTTCGTCAAAGGGCAATATGAAAGCTATATGTCAGCGAACGCCTGGGCAACTATAGAGAAGTGGCTGGACAGCTGGGATGAGCTCTTCTCTTATACGCCAGGCCCATGGACGTTGTGTCATGGTGACTATCATTATCTGCAGTGCTTCTTTCCCACCCCGTCCGACGACCGCTTTTGTGTGATCGATTGGCAGCTGGTGTGTGTTAATTCTGCTGCCATGGACGTAGCGCGGCCGCTGCTGATTGATCCAGAAAGTCGCCGGGCCCATGAAAACGACATTGTTGAAAGCTATTATGAGATTCTGGTAAAAAACGGTGTAAAAGACTACAGCCTGGATGAACTATGGGAGGACCTCCGTCTGAATGCCCTCTGGACTTCTATTATTTATATCATGGTCATTTTTCAGACTGACAATGAAGTATTCAAAGCGTATGCGGCGGAAAGGGGGTTTGACCCTTATGCTGCGCTGCTTTCCTGGCCTGGTAGCGGTCTGGATGACTGGGAAGTCAGCAAAGCCATTGATCGCTATCTGGAAAGAGTCCGAATGGAAAAGGACAATTAGAACATCATCAATTCATTAAACAACAGCTCAGCATTAAAAGGTATTTAATATCATGGAATTGATCATCATACGGCATGGATTGCCACTGCGGGTGGAGAAACAGGATAATACACCTGCAGATCCGGAATTAAGTGAAACAGGAATAGAGCAGGCTGATAAACTCAGCCACTGGTTGGAAAATGAAAAAATAGATGCCATTTACAGCAGTCCCATGAAGCGGGCTAGAATGACAGCAGCACCGCTGGCTGCATCAAAAGGAATTGAAGCGAAAATCGAACCTGGCGTAGCAGAATTCGATGTCGATTCTTCAGCATACATTCCCATGGAGGAGCTGAAAATAATTGATTACAAGCTCTGGAGGGAATATATGGAGGGGGGATTTGAGGCTGCCTATGATATGGAAGCTTTCAGCAAAAAAGTGGTGACCAGTCTCAATGGAATTGTCGCCAAAAACAGAGGTAAGCGGGTGGCTGTTGTCTGCCATGGCGGAATTATTAATATCTTTGCGGCTCATGTCCTGGGTATTAAAAGACATCTCTTTTTTGCTCCGGAATATACGTCTCTGAACCGCTTTATGATCTCAGGTTCTGGCGACAAGACGCTTGTCTGCCTGAATGAATCAGGTCATTTGCGTGGCGACTTGGGGCAGGCTTAGTCGATGGGGTCAGGCTTTGCTTGATGCCTGACCCCAGATAATCTCCTGCGAAAAGCCCTTGATGCCAGACAAATTGAACGGGTACGCAACCTGCCCCGATTCGTTCAGATCATCATGCCTGCAGCCCTGTTCTGTTTCTTCCAGTACTGCTGATAAACAAATCCGGGGCTATTCTCAATCGGGTCGTCCTGATACTGCTTGACCCATCTGTCGGTCATCTCCCTGCTGCTTTGGAACGCCTCACGGGAAAGTTCGAAAAAATATTTGGGTTCCTGAATACTGGCCTTTTCAAGAAAGGAGGCCTCCATTCTGTCGCGCTCCTCTTTAAACCCATTCAATCTTGAGGGGTAATCGTTGAGGATATTTCTGTGGAGCACTTCGTGCTGCCACCATAGCGACGTAGAATCGTACTTTTCTCCCGGAGGAGGGCCCAGGTCCGGCAGGACGTCATCCCCAAATCGAATCGGTTTAAAAATGCCTGTGCAGGGAGCAGATGTGCCCGTTGCCCAGAATGTGTTTTCCTCTTTTTTAAGGTGGGCAACCAGCGAGCCTGTTGAATTACCGTTTCGACTCAACCCATTGGCTGCGTGCATGCATACCGCGCTGATCAGAAAATGGGAATCCGGTCTATAGTCATCCCCTCCATGATCCCGTAAGATATTGAATGCCCTTTGTACATCAAACTCTCCACTTGAGGTGTTCAGCATGTCAAAAGAACGACTCCGCCGCTTGCGACAGGCTGAAAAGGTTGTAAAAAACCAGTCTGAATAACACCGGGCAAAATGAAAGGGTTTTCCCTTCTTCAGCCATCCTTTGCTTTGGGCTGTGCTGACCAGTTGCGGGTGACTTCTGTCAAATTTTTCGCCAATGGTCAGGCCGTTACTGATGCTGTACGCATCTTTTACTTCAAGTGCGGCCCACAAATGTCCGGCAGTTTCAAGCACCCAGGCGCTGTCAGTGTCTGCAATGATAAAACTGTTATGGTAGACCAGTTTTTTATCCTGATAGCCGCAGATCCCTCCTTGTCCGTGGTCTGCAAGAAGCTGGACAATTGTTTCAAGTGCTTGTTGAGAGGTGGCCGAACGTTCCAGTGCCAGGCGGATCATATCCATGCCAGTCAGTCCACCGGAATTTGAATAGGGCATTTTGGTAAACACCGCTTCATTACCGATGACCACCCCTTTTTCATTGGCACCTATTTCAGCGCCCCACATCCAGAAGGGCCGACTCAGCAGAACCGCATTTGTTTCTTTCACTTGAGGGACGGTAATGTAGGTGCAGGCCGTTTTCTCCTGAGCCCTGTTTGAGTATCGCCGCGAGGGATAATATTCGAGCGCCTGGGCTTCATTGGGTTCGCGGTCACTGTTTTTGCCAAAAATAACGGACCTATCTGATGTGACAGATGGAAGTGCTACGAATGTATCGCACATTTTCAACCTCTTATTAGGTCTATTAGACCAGGTTAACCTTCAATGTCATTAACTTAAGGATATCAGAGTGTCTGTTATGAAGCCGTTGCAATTGCTTGGAGGAGTTTCTTAGATGATCTTGACGAAGTGAAGCGGTCGAGATCCCAATGTTTGAGCGAAGCGAGTTTTGGGATCTCAGCGTAGCAAGTCTTAGATCATCTTGAAACGTATCGGCAATTGAAAGGGGTTTATAACAGACACGGGATTATAAGCTTAAGTTAATGACATTGGGTTAACCTTTACTTTTGAAAATGTCATTTTCCAAGGCTGTCAACGCATTTTCAAACAGCTGCAACGCCTCCTGACACTCTTTTTTACTGACCAGGATGTTCAGTTTGAATTGGAGCACCGATCGATCGAATCCAGCTGGAAAGGCCCATAAGCCAGATTCATATGAGTAGGCGGTCATCAGCATGGCGCCGTTTGGGTCATCAAATTGTAAGCCAACGATCAGCCCGTTCTGACGAATATCGATTAGAAAAGAGTGTCGTTGTTTAAGTTCATTAAGCTTCTGAGAGAGAAACTCAGCTACCACCTGCACATTCTCCAGCACGCCAGGTCTTTCAATAATTTCCAGCACTTTCAAGGCCACGATACAGCCCAGTTCAGATCCACCGGTGGTTGATGAGTAGCCCCAGCCATCCTCCCTGATCCATCCGGCGGCGTTACTGGACATAATAGCGGCTGCGATGGGGTAAATGCCGCCTGTCAGACCTTTGCCCGTGATCAACATATCCGGTTCTACATGATAGCCTTCACAGGCCCAGAATTTTCCGGTTCTGCCGAGGCCGGTTTGGACTTCGTCTGCAATGAAACAGGTTCCATGCTGCTGGCAGAGCTTTTTCACTTCAACATAAAAGCCGTCTGCAGGCAGCGGAAAGCCCAGCGTGGCCGGTATCATTTCACACAACATGGCAGCGACGTCACCGTTTTTCAGCGCCTGCTCAACCGCAGGCAGATTGTTGAATGGAATCTGGATAAACTCTGTATCAGGCTGATCTGACAAAAAATATGCGGCCTGATCCGCATAGCCTGCCTGCAGGGTGAGACCGCCATGACCATGATAAGCCCCCTCAAAAGAAACAATTTTTCTGCGTCCGGTGGCTTTGCGGGCACTGCGGATGGTGACCTCCACGGCTTCAGAGCCTCCCGGCGTAAAGACACAATATTGCATCTCACCCGGTACCAGACGAATCAACTCTTCGGCCAGACGGGTACGGGCACTGCTGACCATATGATGGTTCCCGATATCAAAATGATCGACGGCTTCCTTCAGTGTCTCAATCACTTCTTGATTTCGATGTCCCAGGTTGTAAACGCCTCCGTTGATATGCACATCAAACAGTTTTCTGCCATCCATATCCCAGAAATAACAGCCCTCACGGCGATCCATCACCGGAACTGCGCCCAGCAGTTTAAACGTTTCGATTCTTTCAGGGCACACATGTTTCACTGCAGCATCTATGATGGCTTGCTTATCTCTTTTATGCAGTAAAAATGAATCTGCCATTGTCAGTTCTCCTTGTTAGAAATCACGCCCTTTGCTCATCGTTTGATCTTTCCGGGAAGTATAAATTCATACCGCTGACGAAATATGTTCGTTGCCAGCCAACAGTCAATTCTTCGCAGACCCAGGAAAAGCCACCAGATGAATTTATCCTCCCGATAATAACTCTCAATGCCTTTTATGGTCAGAGGCGTCACGCCTGCAGGGAGTTTCTGATTGATAACCTCTATAAACACAGGGATTAGCTCTGGTTTTTGCTCTTTGAATAAATTGGCTGCCAGATCAATCATATTTTTTTGCGGGTCGTAGTAGCGATTCAAAACCTCATCGGCGAAAAGCCATTTGATAAGCCATCGCAAGGGTTTTGGCACGGCCTGGATCAGCAGATCCGGATCAAGCAGATTCTGACCATTTTTTTTGATAAAGGGGGTGCCGGTATCTATGAAAACCAGTTTAGATTCATTCCCTTCCTCAATCAAGACCCAGTTGGAGAGCTGTCCATCCAATGCAACCTCAAGGTCAGGCCCGTTTTCCTTGCAGAATTGCCACACTTTTTCCGAGGCTGCCATGATCGATTCGATCAGCTGTTTGACCGAATCTTTATCCTGAGTATGAATCAGGCGATGTCCAAAACGCTCCGCAGGCAGCATGGCCTGTGCAATATACAAAGTAACGGGCCGCTTTGGGACCTCAATTATGATGGTCTCGCTTTCGGGCAAAAAGATTCCCAGCTGCTTCAAGAGTCCGCAATATTCATCAAACATGGCCACATAAGACTCAGCAGCAGCCCGGTCCTTGAAAAGCGGCAATCTTTTAAAAACAACAGCAGGGTGGTTGTCGATTTTAAAAACGGTCGACATCTCTCCATATCCAACCACTTCGGCTCTTACGGCCGAAGCAGTCAGATTCTGAGGATCCAACCCATTTTCAAAACGCTCCAAGAGCCCATAATCCAGTTGCATCAGGTATCCTTTATTCGATGGGGTCAGGCTTTGCTTGGAATTTTGCTCATGGCGTGTTCTGCCAGAGCCGTGATGGTCAGGCTTGGATTAACACCCACATTGGCAGGGATGACTGATCCATCAACCACATACAGTCCCGGATATCCAAAGACCTCAAGATTGGTATCCACCACACCCTGGGAAGAGTCCGCGCCTATATTGCAGCCGCCCAGAATATGCGATGTGGTGGTAAGATTGCCAATGCTCTCCATCACACTGTTCAACGGAATTCCACCTGAGACCTTCGCATATACGCGACCTGCTTTGTTACCAATGGGGATGTAGGATGGGGCTTCTTTGCCTTTGACCCTTTTGGATTTCAGCACAGATCGCAAAGGAGAGAATAAGCCTCTGCCATAGGTGAAGCGGATTTGATTGTCAAGGTGCTGCATGATGGTAAAAACGGTCAAACGCTGGCGCCAGTTCTGCTTCCCAGTCCACGCCCAGGTTTGACTAGTCAGATTGTTGATAAAAGGCTTGTTTGGGCCGTAGTAGAACCGCTGCAAAGACAATACTTCCCCTTCCCACCCCAATTCCGCCTACTATTGAAATATGCCGAAAGAACCGTTGGTAAAAATACCCATCCATCTGCAGGTGTGACCAAGTATTCTTCTTTGACTCTTCTTAACGGATAAATGCGACTGATGCAAGGAAGAATCGCCTAATCAGTGCTTTCGACTTGACCTCAGGCGGTATTGTTGAGAAACTCAGGGTTTGTTGCAGGTTTGCCATGACAGTTCAATCTTGATATCCACAGGTTTATGAAAACCATCAAAGAGATCTACATCACTGGTCTGGGTCCTTCCAGCAGCCACACAATGGGCCCCCGCAAAGCAGCTCTGGCGTTCAAAAAGAGAATTCCGAAAGACGCGCGTATTACCGTTACTCTATACGGAAGCTTGGCTGCCACGGGGAAAGGACATTTTACGGATCGGGCGATTACCCATGCTTTTGGATCGATGGAAGTTCAGTTCGACTGGCAGCCGAAGATTGTGCTCCCTTATCACCCCAACGCTTTAAAGCTTGAGGCCTTTGGCAAGAAAAACCAGCTTCTTGCTGAGCAGACTGTGTACAGCATTGGTGGCGGGTCAATTGTCGAAGAGGGAGATGTGACGTCGCCTCCGGTGGTGTACACACTCGGTTCCATGACGGAGATTCTCAACCTGCTGGACAAAACCGGACAAAGCTTCTGGGAATTTGTTTTCGAGCATGAGTCAGCGGATATTGCAGATTACCTGAACGATACCTGGCAAGTAATGAAAAAAGCCATCAAACGTGGATTGGAGAACGAAGGGGTGCTGCCAGGGGGGCTGCATCTGCCACGCAAGGCTGCGTCTTTTTATACTAAATCACAAAGCAGCTCGGGGCTGATCAAGCACACCAACAAGATCTTTGCATACGCTCTGGCGGTCGCCGAGGAAAATGCCGCTGGCAGCGAAATCTGCACCGCTCCCACCTGTGGCTCCTGCGGTGTGTTGCCATCGGTGCTGAACCACCTGCTGAAAACCTATAAAATAAGTGAATCAAGAATCATCAAGGCGCTGGCTACCGCCGGGTTGATCGGGAATCTGGTCAAGACCAACGGATCTGTCTCAGGAGCGGAAGTGGGATGTCAGGGAGAGATCGGGACAGCTTGCTCGATGGCCTCAGCTGCAGCTGCCCAACTGCTGGGAGGGACTCCCGGACAGATTGAGTATGCTGCTGAGATGGGAATGGAGCATCACCTGGGTCTGACCTGCGACCCCGTGGCTGGACTGGTGCAGATCCCCTGTATCGAAAGAAATGCCATGGCCGGCGCCCGGGCCATCGACTGCGCTACCTACGCGCTTCTTTCAGATGGAAAACACCGGATCTCGTTCGATGAGGTGATCGACACCATGACCCAGACCGGACATGACATGATGAGCTCATACCGGGAAACCTCGACCGGTGGCCTGGCAAAGTTTCATTCATTACACAGGTTGAAGGACTGAAGAGCAGACTGAAGACTATCTTTTATAAACGCTCTTCCCACCGACAACAGTCTCCAGAACCTCTATTTCCCGAATGGTTTCAGCGTTTTCCAGTGGATTAGCGGACAAAATCACCAGATCTCCAAACTTCCCGGGTTCCAGGGAGCCCTTGCTCTTCTCCTGAAATATCTGCCAGGCAGCGTCAATGGTAGTTGCGCGAAGCGCCTGCAGCGGCGTGATCCGTTCGTCTGCGCCGATGACATTTCCGCCGGTTGACATCCGATTGACAGTCGCCCAAACGAGTAATAATGGCCGCATGGGGGTTACCGGGGTATCCACATGTATCGTAAAGGGAATGCCCATGTCCAATGCGCTTCTGGTCGGATTCATGCGTTGGGCCCGTTCCGGTCCCAGGAAGATATCGCAATGCCGGTCTCCCCAGTAGTAAGCGTGTGCAGGGAAAAAGCTGGGTGTGATACCTAAACGCTTGATCTCCTGCAGCTGATCATCCCGCACCGTCTGACAATGGATGATAATATGCCGGGCGTCTTCACGTGGATTCTCGCGCTGAGCCTCGGAAATGGCAAAAATAATATCATCGATGGTCGCATCACCGTTACCATGAATGGCGATCTGCATGCCGGCATCGTGAAATTTCTTCACCAGAGAGACCATGGTCTGCCTGTCGGTTACCGGATAGCCGCTGTATTGATTGTCTCCCTTAAAGGGGGTGTGATAGGGCTTGGACAGGTTGGCCGTGAATCCCTGGATTGATCCGTCGCCGATAATTTTGGCTGCACCGATCTGAAACATCTCATTGTTGTGAGGGGCCGTCTCATATTCCCCGTCAATGATCCGCTCTGAAAGCTCCGGGTTTGGCCAGGTCATGAGGCGGATCGGAATCAGTTGCCCCTGTGATCCCATTGAGAGTCCGTCAATCAGTTCTTGTTCACAGAGGCCGCTCTGCGCTGTGGTGACGCCATATTGCGTGTAATCCGCTACAGCCGCTTGAATAACCAGGAGCATATTCTCAGGTGTAAATTGCATGGCCTGGGTGTGGACCGAAAAATGGGCTGTCTCCTCCAGAACACCTGTGGGCATGTTGGTTTCAGCTTCACGGCAGATCACCCCTCCCTCAGGGTCTGGTGTCTCCCTGCCGATATTCACCGTTTCAAGACTTAAAGAGTTGCCCATGCCCAGATGACCGGAAATATGGCTGACATAGACGGGGTGTGCGGTGGAAACGCTGTCCAGATCGTGTCGGGTCAGTAGTCGTTTTTCTGCCAGCAATGTATCGTCATAACCAAAGCCGTAGACCCAATTGCCTTTTTCTGTTGCCGCTGCTTCATCTTTGAGTGCCTGTAAGACCTGAGGGATAGACGTAAACTTTCCGATGGGGGGGCAGTTCAGATCGACCCCAACGGCTGATAAACCGGAACCGGGAAAATGGCCATGGGCATCTATAAATCCGGGTAACACCGTTTTCCCTTGCAGATCTGTGATACTCTCTTCTGCTTGAATCCTGTTTTGGATCTCTGCGTTACTGCCAACTACTTCGATCAGACCGTTTCTGACAATCATCGCTTCCGCAATCGTGTTGTCTGCGTCCATGGTCAGAATATTTCCATTGACATATATTTGATCTGCTGTTTCTGATTTCCGAGGATCATCTGTCATCGTTTTTTCCAGTTCTATTCAGTATTGTTCGGTTAGGAATTATCAGGTTTTCTCAAGCTTCTGTGGCGAATCAGCCTTGTTTGAACGAGGCTGGCGAGTTTGGCGGTTTTTCGTGAAGCAGACTTAGAAAATCTTTAAATCCTTATGCGCAAAGACTGGTTTTCATCATTCAGCTTTTGTTTTACAAAAACCTGACCGGACAATGCTGAGTTTTATTGTTTAATTCAAGCTGAATGAAATATCAAAACCTGTAACCAGAATTATAAAAAATATTGCGCAAAATAACAATAGGGATCGCAATAATTATAGATATCGTAATATTTTTGCAACTATTCACCACATTGTTAGAGCCGGGGGGATTGTGATTCAAAACGGAGGAAAACAGGACGTTTCCCCAACGTGTTTCTGACGAAATGCTTGACTCCAGTGACGAATTCATGTGTGCTTTAAATCATAATCCCCTCGGTGGGACGCATACTGAATAGTTACATATTTTCAATATATCATGGTTAGGGGTCAACAGTCTTCCCTATCTCCGCTCAACCCAGGGCAATCGCATCAAAAAATCAGGCATTAATGCTTTAAAGAACAGCAAAATGTGCTAGCGTTAAAAGTAAGAGTTTTCTTGGTTTTGATAAAAAACAGCTGGTCACACCTGAATTAATATGTT
>Ga0233437_1003891_pt1 | contig 18646 bp, 17 predicted proteins | sample SI_122_August201_FD_182714 | JGI IMG/M metagenome (GOLD analysis project Ga0233437, IMG submission 182714) | Seawater microbial communities from Saanich Inlet, British Columbia, Canada - SI_122_August2016_200_MG | ecosystem: Environmental > Aquatic > Marine > Inlet | place: Canada: British...
TCAATGCTAAACTTAAAGCTTTTAGAGCTGCATTAAGAGGTGTTGTGGATATTGAATTTTTCCTTTTTAGAGTTGCTAAAATTTATGCTTAAAAACAAAACCAACCCGAATTATGAAGTGAGCCTATCGTTGGGTCAGTTTCGCTGTAATATTTACTTAAGAACGACAGAAACCTGAACAGGTTTTTTAGCGACATTAATGATTCAAACTTCCTGACAGTTTTGCCATGTGCACCATTGTTTCCATTTACACGAATTACATTCAACTCGCGGAACATGCTCGGTTTTACAATTTCCTTGAAACATTACTCGTGGATTAACGATGAAATTTTAGTGTCGTAAGGTTCTTCCAAATCCTCGTCGTTGGCGTACAACCAGTGAACCGTTTTCTCCATGGCACTTCGGCACAACACCACACAATATTTTGGTGCTACAATTGCATATTTCTCTGCTTCTACAGCTTCTTTCCAAATCTCAGGAAATTCGTTATGCAGGAAGTTAAAGTTGGACATTGGTTTTGACTTCGGTTTTGTATAAATTAATTTTTCAGTTTCAACTGTCAAATTAGCATTTTATTACTTATTCTATTGATTTAGTGAAAATCAAATTTATAAAAAGAATGTTAAAATTTACAAAACAGAATAAACATTGTTACGAAATAGTTGTTAATAACTTTTAAATTACTTAATTTGTAACACATATCAATTAATCAAATGACAAAGCATATCGGAGCAAATATTAAACTATTTAGGGAGAAATCAGGAATTAGTCAAGCTGAAATAGCGAGATACTGCGGAATTCAACGTGAACTCTTATCTTATTACGAGAATGGGCAACGAGAAGTATCGTTGTTACATTTGGAGAAGATGGCAGAATTTCTAAATATAAGATTGGAAGTATTTCTTGAAGAAGATCCCAAAGAGATTAAACCCGAGTTGGAATTAACTTTCAGGGCAAATGAGCTAACTACAACAGATTTTGCGAGTATAGCTTATTTTAAAAAGATAGTATTAAACTATCTTAAAATGAAAAAGATTGAAGCAAATGGAATACAAGCTTAAATCTCAAGCTACGGATTTTAGAAATAGGTTTGGATACAATAGCTCTGAACCTATTGATTTTTTAAGCCTGTTGCAACGAATTGATATACTTACCATCTTTAAACCGTTAAGTGATGATTTTTCGGGACTTTCGATAAAAATTGATTCTAATAGATTTATTCTGGTAAACTCCAATCAGTCTGTTGGCAGGCAAAATTTTACTATAGGGCACGAAATTTATCATCTTTTTTATGATGATAATTTTATCCCACACAAATGTAAAACAGGTTTATTTCCACGAAAAAATAATAGTGAAAAGTTTGCTGATATATTTGCATCTCATTTGTTACTGCCCGAAGATGGAATTATTAGTTTAATACCGGAAAATGAAATAGAGCGAAATAAAATCAAGTTGGCAACGGTTCTGAAAATTGAACAAACTTTTGGTTCTTCACGAAAAGCATTATTAAATCAATTACTGAAAATGAAATTGATTAGTAAAGATTTTATAACTCAGAATTCTGTGAATATTAAAATGGGTGCGAGAAGGCATGGTTATAATTTAGATTTATACGAACCTAATAATTACAAAGCAATTCTCGGTTCTTATGGTTCATTAGCCAATAAATTATACGATGATGACAAAATTTCGGAAGGTCATTTTAGCGAATTATTAATTGCCATTGGCATTGATGTAAATGAATTGAATGCCAATGAAGAAGATTGACCCCAAAAAGAAAATAATTCTTGATGCCGATGTAATCATTCATTTTGTAAAAGGGGGATTAATTGGAATAATGCCAAATATATTCGCTAATAAAATGTACGTACCCGATGTTGTTTACCGTGAGTCATTATCTGTAAAATACCAAACCCCAATTAACAATCTATTTAATTTTAAATTAGTTGAAGAGCTTGAAATTAAATCTGATTTAAAAGTATTTTCTGAGTATAACCGCCTGAAAAAACGTTTTGGAAAAGGAGAAAGTGCATGTATGGCTTATTGCCGTTTTAATAAAGATGTAATTGGAAGTAGTAATTTAAAAGACATTACAAATTATTGTGCCGAGCATGGAATTGTTTATCTGACAACTATGGATTTCCTGGTTGAGGCATTTCGAACAAAAAAATTGAGTGAAGCTGAATGTGACGAATTTATTTATAAGGTTAAACTAAAAAATAGCAAGCTCCCTTGCAATACTATTTTTGAATACATTGAAAAGTTCGAAAAAGAATAATTTCCTAACTCACCAACTCCCCCTTAAACGCCCGCTGCAACAAACTATTAAACAAATCTTCTGCTTTTTGCAAACTGATTTGTGCCTGTTGTTTTTGTTGTTCGATGAGTTGGATGCGGTCGGTAAATTGGTTTTGAAGATTAATTGGTGGTACTAGAATTTTAAATCTTTCCATAACTTTAAAACTTAAAGCAGGCATAGCAGCCCCAAAAGCCTCTTTTTGAACAAAACTTTTAAATCGTTTTCCCATAAACGTGTAAAACAGAAACATATGACTAAACTGATTTCTGTTAAATTTCAATTTAAATAAATTATTGGCAAGGACACCTTCTTTGTTTGTGCCAACGAATCCAGCTGAAGCACCATACCGAACAATAACGATATCATCCTTTTGGATGTAATATTTATCATTTTCGTTAGGCACATAACGAAAATCATCGCCTTGAGTAAAATCAACAATTCTTAGAAATCTTGCATATCCTTCCTCTGGAACTAAAGATTGTTCTTCTATTGGAAATTGTTGTCCTTGTGAAAATGTAATATTCTCCTTCAATGGAATTAGTTCCTGCTCTGAATATTCACCAAACATATCCAAAAACAGGGCTTGTGCCAGTTGGTCGTATTTTTCAATAATGGTTTTTGTAAGTTGGCGGTACTTGTCGGCTGCATCTAAAATGGCGGCTATCTTTTTTTGGGTTGGTAGTGGGGGGAGGGGGATTTTCAAATCTAAAATATGACCAATTTTAATGCCTTTAACAGTTGCACCACTTGAAACTCTTTCAAAGTATTTTGATTTTGATTTCAATTGATAAAAAAGGAATCTCTTAGAAAGTTCGTTGGAACATGTTATTGCTTTCAAATCTTGGTTGATGGCAATATCAATTTGAGAAAAAGCAACTTTCCCAACAGCCATTCTGGTTGCAATTAATAAAGTCCCTGAAGGAACTATTCTCGTTGCACTGTTATTAACTCCTTCTATGGTGATTTTATCTTGGGTTGATGAGATATAATCCGACTTAAAATCCTTCACACTTGCCCAAGAAATATCTCCATTCCAGAATGAATCAACTTTTTTACTTGGTGTTCCGCCTCCAACGAGAGTAATATAATCTCCTAACCGAACTTCTTTCATCCTAACAACCCCTCCAACTTTTTCAACGCCTCATTTCGTTTAGCATCCAGGAGTTTAATGTCTGCAATAATGGTTTCCTAGGCATCGTATTTTACCTCTTCGTACACAATTTCTTTGTAGCGGTTAATGCTTAAATCCCAGTCGTAAGCTTTTAGCTCAGAGAATGGTACTGTAAAACATTGGGCTTTGCGGTTGGTTAGGGGAGATTGCTTCGTTTCACTCGCAAAGTCGTTCCACTTTTGGAGTATGTCGGGGATGTTGTTTTTGCTGTGGTAATCTTCACCCCTCTGTCCTTCGGACATCTCCCCTGAAGGGGAGAGTTCGCTACTTTGTAGTGTTTGTGGTTGATTATCGACGAGTGGGGTTCTTTTGTCGTCGAGGGAGAATCCATCGGCTTTCATGTCGTAAAACCAAACATTTTCTGTGCCACCCGAATTTGTTTTGGTAAACAGCAGAATAGCCGTGCTAACTCCTGCATAGGGTTTAAACACGCCACTGGGCATCGAGATAATTGCCTGCAATCGTTGGTTTTCAACCAGCTCCTGCCGTATCTGTTTGTGAGCGTTTGAGGAGCCAAACAGTACACCGTCGGGCACAATTACGGCACATCGTCCACCGGTTCTTAAAATGCGCAAGATCAAACCCAGAAAAAGCAGTTCTGTTTTTTTAGTTTTTACCATTGCAAGGATACTGCTTTCCACCGAGTCGTAATCCAGACTTCCTTTAAAAGGTGGATTTGCCAGCACCAGTGTAAACTGGTCTTTTACATTGGCGTTGGCTTCGCTAAGGGCGTCCTTTCCAATCAGGCTGGGGTTTTCAATGCCGTGCAACTGAAGGTTCATGGCTGCAATACGGAGCATGGTAGAATCAAATTCAATCCCGTTAAACATTTTACTGTTGTAGTGCTCCCTGAAATCAGCTTTGTTAAACCACTCTTTATTATTTTCGTGAATGTACTCTCCGGCAGCTACCAGAAAACCTGCTGTACCACAGGCAGGGTCGCAAATGGTATCGTCGCTTTTGGGTTGTACCATGTCAACCATCATTTTAATAATGTGGCGGGGCGTGCGGAATTGCCCGTTTGTACCGGCAGTGGCAATTTTAGAAAGCAGGTATTCGTAGAGGTCGCCTTTGGTATCGCGGCCTTCCATTTGTATTTTATCTATTTGCTGAACTACCAAATCGAGCAGGCGTGGAGTAGGAATCATAAAAGTGGCATCTTTCATGTGCTTTGCAAACACACTGCCATCGGCACCCAGGTTTTTAATAAAAGCAAATACACCATTTTCTTTCTGAAAGAGGCGGAACATATTTTCAGGTTCCTCGTTTTTAAAACTGCTCCACCGGAGTTCCCGTTGCTCGTTTGTATAGATTGGTTTTTTAATTGGTACTCCAAGCAAATTTGCCTGTTTTTCTTTTAACAACTGCTGTTCGTCTAATCGCCGGATAAAAATTAAGTAGGTAAACTGCTCGATAACTGTAAGTGGATTCGAGATTCCTCCTGTCCAAAAGTCAGTCCATATTTTATCGACCTGGGATTTTATAGTTCCTGTAATCATTGATTTTTAATTTGGTTGTTAAAGGTAGTATTTTGGAGGAAAACCATTTGTATTTCTCAAGTGCTTAAACAAATAAGATTTCAGATTTTACAAAAATCATAAAAAATGCGGGTATTTAATATTGCTTTTCTTTTTTATAATCATTAACTTACAGATAAGTTAGTTGAATTCAACCATACCAATATAGCCACAATAACCAGCCATTATGGAAAAAGTATTTAAACCATTTTTTATCTCCTTAATTTTGCTATTCGCATTTACAGAGAGTAAAGGCCAGGTTTTCGACAATAACCTTACTGTCAACAAAAATGATTCTCTTCAATATTCAAAACGGGGAAACCGTTCTGAAGGATTTTATGTTTCAGAAATCTCTCAACATTATAATTTGTCGCTTGCAAACCTCACATGTGGACCGGTAAACTATGAATTGTCGGACACAGAAATTATAAAAATAGAACCGTTATTTAAGACTAAAGATACGATTCATATCCAGGCCTCTTCACTTCAGCTTCGTAAATATTACCGGATGGATGCTGAAATTTCGGCTGATACAATTTTTCACTGGCCTGTGGCAGATGTATTAAAACCTGCTTCTCTTCCGAGTGATAAAATAGGTATTTTCGGAAAATTAGTAAATGGCGACAATCAGTATGTGCATTATATGCCATTAAAGGTTTATTCGAAAAACTTAAATCCCGATAATTGCGGGCAGTTGTTATTGCGCTTTTCAACCAATATTGATTTGGACAGGGTGATTTACACCTTTGAGGGATCGGAGGGGGTAAAAGAAACAAAAGCAATGGACAAAACTATTTTTTATGCAGGAAAACCAATAGATATAGAATTGGAAGTGAATTTTTCAGAAATGAATTACTTTTTTTATATGCGAGGGCGTGTTTATGACCCGGCTATAAAAACAGACGAGAAGAATGAGAAATGTGAAAACATCGATTGTTTCTTTATAATTGACCTATCAAAATAGTGATGAAATTGGAAATAAAAAGGATTAGGGAATTATTAAAAGCAGAACGCCAGAGACTAAACACGCATTTGCTGAACGAAAATAACGAAGCTGTTGTAGAAAGTCTCAAAAAAATAGATCTTGCTGAAAAGGTATTCGCCCAATATTCTTTTAAAATTAAACGAATTATTTCAACTGTAATTCTTCTGGCAGCATTTGTAGTTATTAGTTTTTTATACCTGCAAAAAATTCCAACAAGCAATATTTTACTAAATACAGTTAACAATGGTTTTTCGGTGCATTTAACCAATAACTGGAAATCGAACGACATGCTCAGTTGTACAAAAATTGTGATGGACAATATCAAAACTATGGTTGTTTTGCCCGATTTTAAACTGTATAATAATGTAGCTAATTTCACCTTAAACAGCGAAAAAATTGGTTTAGATAAAATTGAGTTTTTTGATGCCAACTGGTTACATTTCGACAGATATGGCAAAAGTGGCCTAATGGTAATAGTCGATACCGGATTTGTAAAATGTACATTTAAAGTAAAAAATGGCGAATATTCGGTAAACAACAAAAACTATTCAATTAAAAAGGATGAGGAATTTGGCTTCCCCTCAACTATTCAACTTACTACTGATATCGTTAGTAAAAGTTCAGGCCCGTTTATTTTTCGGTTTCTTGGTGTTTCTTCTTTAGCGTTTAATATTATTGATTTTGATTCGATACGGTTTGAGAAACCAGATTATATTGAAAAAGGGAAATTTCGTTCAACTATTGTTTCGGGAGATTTATTACTAACCGAAACAAGCCAGACAAAAGACTTAAATAGCTGGAACAAAGTATTGTTGGTAAATAAAAGTGCCAATTCTTTTACTTCAGATTTTGATGGGTTAAATATAAAATCGGGGTATAACGGTAGCGCAAAAAAAATAATAAGTTTTACAGGTAACCACAAAGAAAAACTAAAACCCTCAATTCTGGAGTACCTCTACTATAATAAACCGCTTGCCATTCTTTGGAGCTCAATTCTTCTTTTAATAAGCATTTTATGGAGCCTTAAAAACACCTTAATCAGGTAAAAATGAAACGAGCCTTGCTAATTTCTGTTTTTCAAATACTGGGTTTAATAAGCCTTGGAGCCTCCGATATTAATGTCAGAAAATTTGTTGTTGAGGTACAGGTTGTTTACAACAACTCGGAAATTAAAAAAGCCTATGGTTTAATTTATAGCGAAAAAGACGGAAAACTCACCATTGTTACAGTTTCAGAAATATTTTTGAAAGAGAATTACAACAAACGGGAAATACGTGTTTTTCTCCCAAATAATCAGGACCCCCAAAAAGCCCAATTATTGGCCATCAGAAGTTATTACGAATATGCTGTGTTACAAATAACAACACCCAGCAACTTCCAATGGCCGGGAGAGCTTAAAACCGCCTCCCCAATAGTGGGTTATCAAACATATATTTTAGGCAGGGATGGGAACCTGGAAGAGTACTCAATAAATCAAGCTGCTCATATAATAAATGTAAGCAATAACAATAGCCGATTTGAACTGGAGAGCCATTCAAAAATTGAAGGGGCAATTGGTTTGCCTGTAATTCAGAACGACAATATTATTGGGATTACCCTTGTAGATTTGGGAGAACGAATTATTGCAGTCTCGCTAAGTATTATTCATTATTATTGCAGAGATACACTCGATATTAAATCCGACAACTATTTAATTGGAAGCAACAATATTATTTTTGGCGCCTATTCTGAACTCCCAATCTATTTAAGTAAATATACAAATTCAAATACTTTACAAAAGTTGCATTTAATAAATGGGGTTTATGCAGAAGTTGGGATAAGCTCAAGATTATCGGTACGCTTTGCCTATAATTACAATTACAAACACACATCACGCAATTATCTGGTTTACGATAACTATGTTCAAACCAAAACCCATTTAAAAGGTTTTTCAACATTCCTGGTGTTTAAAGATCATCTTTTACACAGTCAGAAAACAGTATCCTATTCTTCCATTGGATTTTCAAGAAAACAGCAGGATTTTTCAATCAGATTGAAAAATGGAAATTGGGAACCCTTTGAAAATTATAATACAAGCGATATGGCTTTACCTGAATATTGTAATATTTATACTTATGAAACCCGGCTACGAACATTTCTGTTTAAAAATATAATAGGAGAAACAGTATTTGGTGTTAACTACCTGGACAAAAACCATTATTTAATTAGTCCTTTTTCGCAAGAATTAAAAAAGAACAGGCTTAGTATAAATTTGGGAATTAGTGTTAGTTTTTTACTTATGAATAAAAAAACATTTCGAACTTATATTTATTGAAAAATGCGGTTGAAATTAATTAAGATTTTATTCACTATTGTAGTGTCGTTTTTTTATACTGGTTTGTTTGGGATTCAGGTTGTAAAAATCAAGAGCCACATTTCAAACAATACAACTATCCCGGGTTACGGATTTGTTGTTTATGAAGCCAACAAAATAAAATATCTACTTACGGCAAAACATGTAGTTATTCCAAAATGTGACTCTTGTAAAGTAAATAGAATAATTGTTGATGATAAATTTTTAGCCAGAATTGAGAATATCCATACAACAGAAGATATTGTGCTGCTTGCAATAAAGGGTAATAGCAAAGCGATTCTCGATTATAGAGAAGATCTTGCTGAACCCAAAATTGGTGATGCCGTTTATGTTTCGGGGCGATATGGTTACGAAGAGAAGTCGTTGCCAGGAAAAATTTTAAATGTGTATAATCAATATTTAGATGCAGAATTAGGAGGTCTTTCTGTTGGCTCTTCAGGAGGCCCTCTTTTTATTAGTTCTCGGAATATAGTTGATAAAGTGGCCGGATTGGTTATTAAAGACGACAATAAAAACGTAACTGCTATTTCATCTCAATTTATTAAAAAGTACTTAACTACACATTTTGGTCAAGAAACCAGAAAAATAACTCAAAACCTGCCACTTATAATGGTGGGAATAAATGGTTTTATAAACTCCGGAAATAAAATTGATTACAATCAAATAGATTATTATGCTTCTAATTCGCTCGGCTATGGTGCATATTTCGATTTGGCAGTTGTAAAACAGTTTTTGTTCTCCTATCAATACAAAACACAAGTTGTTTCGAACGAAACCATGGAACCCTATTTGCCCAATAATCTATATCGGAACAGTATTAGCATGCATAGTTTATTAATTAAACCGGTTGTGTATAGTAATGTTAAGAATACTTTTGTTTATCCTTTTCTGGGATATTCCTGGGGGAAAATAAATCCCGAAATAAATTTTTCGGGCGCCAACGATTGGATAAAGCTGAGTGAAATTGGGCATGACTATTCTGAAAAGACCAAATCACTTAAAGTTGGTTTTGGTGTGAACTTTGCAGTTTTTAGAAAGCTTATGGCTGGAATGGATTTGGAATTCGAAAAATATTTTAATGATTATGCCTCGTTTAACCTTTTTAACCCGTATGAGCCTTCCGACACTAAAAGCCAATATTTTACAATTAATTTTAAACTGGGGTATATAGTAAACTTTCACAAACTGTGATTAATTATAGAAACTATACAATACCTTTTAATACCAAAATAACCACAAAATACCGCATATAATTTTGTTCTTTCCTGCCTAAAGGGCAGGCAGGTTCGTTTTTACTGCGTTGAAAAATGTTACCATCCTTCAGAGCTTCCCGCTTTTCCTAAGGTTTTATACCAAATTAACTTCATAATGCCGTAATGAATCAATTCTTTTGCACAATCTCATCGCTAAAATATTTCCCCATAGTTTTGGCAAAGATATTTTAACCCGACCTTGCACAAAATTATTAAATTCAAATACACGGCATTACAAAATTAAATTGGTATTATTTCAATTCCGCTCTCGATAAAATGAGGCCATCGTCCCAGTGCTATTTAGTGCTTCTAAGAGACACTATGGTCGTGAAGTTTTTTGAGTTTAGTGAATGGAGCTAATTTTTAGTATTTTATTTTCAGCGGTGGCTTTCCTTTCTGGAAAGAAAAAAATAAAATTGTTCGATAGTTGTTTGGTATAAAGTTAAAAAAAGATGAAAATGGTTATTGATAATCATAACTCCACCTATTTTTCAATGTTACCCAACGAAATCCTACGTCATCGGGATAAACTTTTAGCCCAAGATCATTGCCATAAAAAAAGGAATCCAGATTATTTCTGAATTCCTATTAACTTTGGTTGACCCGCCAGGGCTCGAACCTGGACTCTTCTGTACCAAAAACAGACGTGTTGCCAGTTACACCACGGGTCAATCATTAGATCGTCTTTTCGTTAAAGACGGTGCAAAAGTATAATTTTTTTTCTTTTTGTAACATTCTTATAATTTTTTTTCGCTGTCCGGCATTTTTTTATTCCAAATAACTTTGATAAAATGCCCTTAGCCTGAACTATTCATAAATATATTTATTCCGAAATCAAACTGCTTTAAATATGGAGAATGCCCGATCTTCGCTTTTCAAAATAGCTAAGGCTATTTCTGTGGGACTCTACTTTGTGCTTCCCTTTATTCAGTACATTTTGAATTCTCATAACGAAAAACTCATGAATAATTCAAGTTAGACCTTCATTATTAAAACCCTATATTTGCCATTGATTTTAATAAAATGCTATGCAACGAACCAATTTAATAAACAATATTCTCGGCTGGGCTGTATTTTTTATCGCGGCAATTACTTTTTTTTTAACCGTGGAACAAACTGTTAGCTGGTGGGATTGTGGCGAGTTTATAATCAGTGCTTTTAAATTTGAAGTTGGTCATCCACCAGGAGCCCCTTTTCACATGATTTTGGGTCGGGTATTTACCCTTTTTGCACCCGATGCATCGAAAGCGGCTTTTATGGTAAATTCGTTGTCGGTTATTGCAAGTGCAGGAACCGTTATGCTATTGTATTGGAGCATTGTTCATTTAGCGAAAAAACTATTTTCTTCCGAAAAATTGTCCAATGGGGAACAAATAGCAATTTGGGGAAGTGGCTTGCTTGGATCTCTTGCTTTTACTTTCACCGATTCGTTTTGGTTTTCGGCTGTTGAAGGGGAAGTTTACGCACTGTCATCGTTTTTTACTGCAGCAGTTTTTTGGGCAATTTTGAAATGGGAAAATGTGGCTGGCCAAAAAAATGCAAACCGTTGGTTGGTTTTAATAGCTTATTTGGTTGGTTTGTCAACAGGGGTACACTTGCTTAACCTTTTGGCTATTCCAGCTATTGGTTTGGTTTATTATTTTAAAAAGTATGAATTTTCGTGGAAAGGCGCGCTTGTTGCACTTTCAGTTTCAGTTGCTATATTAGGTGGTATTCAGTATGTTATAATTCCTGGTGTGCCGCGGATAGCATTTATATTCGATAAACTTTTTGTTAATGGCTTTGGCCTTCCGTTTAATTCGGGGATTTTATTTTTAATTGTATTAGTTGTTGCCCTTTCTGTTTTGGCAGTCCGTTATACTCAAAAAAAGAATTTGGTGATTTGGAATGCAGCAGTTACAATGCTGATTGTTTTTCTTATTGGATATTCTTCATTCGCATTAATTTTAATACGTGCATCGGCAAATCCGCCAATGAACCAAAATCACCCGGATAACGCTTTTGCTTTACTTCGTTATCTGAATCGAGAGCAATATGGCGATCGCCCATTAATTAAAGGGCAATATTATTCTGCTCCGGCAATTGAAACGATAGGTGAAAAAATGCAGTACAACAAAGTTGACGGTAAATATAAAATTACCGGCTCGTTGGCGTCTGGTACCAGGTACAACCCAAAACTGGAAACTTTTTTCCCACGGATGTACAGCAATAATGCAAATCATATAAAAGTATATGAAGAATGGGGTAAAGTGAAAGGGAGACCGGTTAGGGTTACCGATAGGGGTGAAGGGAAAACATTGGTAAAACCAACTTTTACTGAAAATCTCAGGTTCTTTTTTACTTATCAGATAGGGCACATGTATATGAGGTATTTTATGTGGAATTTTGTTGGGAGGCAAAACGATATCCAGGGGCATGGAAGTTTTTTAAAAGGTAACTGGATTAGCGGCATTAAATTTTTGGATGATGAACGGGTCGGGCCACAGGAAAATATACCGGAGTTTATGAAAAATGAACCTTCGCAAAATACTTATTATTTTTTGCCTTTGCTGTTTGGGTTAATTGGCTTGTTTTTTCAATACAACAATGGTAAAAAGGGGAAGGCTGGTTTTGTGGTCACTTCATTACTTTTTGTTTTTACCGGCATAGCCATTGTTGTTTATTTAAATCAATACCCCCTTCAACCAAGAGAACGCGATTATGCTTACACCGGATCGTTTTACGCGTTTGCCATTTGGATTGGGTTGGCGGTCCCGGCTCTTTATTCAGCAATACAAAAAATACTAAAAGGGGTGCCGGGTGCTGTTTTTGTAACTTTGGCCTCGTTGGTTTTGGTGCCTGGAATCCTGGCTTTTGAAAACCACGACGACCACAATCGTTCGAAACGGTACATGACCAGGGACTATGCTATAAATTATCTGGAATCATGTGCTCCCAACGCCCTTTTATTTACTTATGGCGACAACGACACTTTCCCACTTTGGTATGTGCAGGAAGTGGAAGGGATCCGTCCTGATATTCGGATTATTAACCTGAGTTATCTTGGAATGGATTGGTATATCAGTCAGCATAAAATAGCGGCGAATGATGCTGCGCCTGCACCTTTTTCTTTTGAGAATGAGCAGTATTATATGGGCCGAATGGATGCTGTTTTGTTTCAGGAACGAATAAAAAACTCGGTTGAACTAAGCGAAGCAATGAAGTTTTTGGGAAGCGATGATGTTAGGACAAAAGTAAATGTTGGTAATGGTGAGATGATGGATTTTTTGCCATCGCGCGATTTTCATATTACAGTTGATAAACAAAAAGTTTTGGAAACCGGCACTGTAAAACCCAAAGATGTGCATTTAATAGCCGATCGGGTGGAATTCAAAATAAACAAAAGCTACATTATGAAAAATGAAATGGCTATTTTGAATATGATTGCTGCCAACAATTGGGAGAGGCCCATTTACATTGACCATAGTTTGATACACACAGGCAATATATTTTTTACCGACTGGTTACAGTTTGAAGGTTTGGCCTATCGGTTTATTCCTATAAAAGCAGGTTTAAACCGGGGGAATACCGGAAGGATTGACACCGATATTTTGTATGAGAATGTGATGAATAAATTTGTTTGGGGAAATGTAAACCACCCGGATGTTTTTTTGGATGAATACAATAAAAGGGAGATCAAAATTATTCAGGCACGCCAAATGTTTGCCCGTTTGGCTGAAGCTCTGGTGAATGAGGGGAAAAACCAAAAAGCGATTGAAGTTTTAGATAAAATGTTTGAACTTTTTCCAGACGAAAAAATACCTTTGACATTCGATTCGTTTCCGGCGGCAGAACAATATTACAGGGCAGAAGCCGTGCAAAAAGCAAACGATTTAGTCAGGATTATGGCCAAAAATAGTTTTGAAATGTTGGATTATTATTTGTCGTTGCCACAAAGATTTGCCCGGATTATCCAGAACGAACAAAACCGTGAAATGTCGCATTTGCGTAATATGATTATTATAACTCAACGTTACCAACAGCCTGGGCTAAATAAGGAAATCGATGATAAATTGAAGGTGCTGATTGATCGACTTTCAGCGGAAACAGGATCCTGATTCCTACTTGGGCGGTTTATTTTGTATTTGCCCATTTAATTTTTTTGCCAGTTTCGATCCCCTTGAAATAATGCCGGGAGTAGCATGAAACTCCATTTCGTGTTCGATAACAGCCAGGATTTCCGGTTTTAAACCGGGTTCTTTGTCCGAAATATTAAATAAAATTTGCATAGCATGCACACGAACTGCAGGAGGTTCTTTAGCAGAAGAAAGGGCATTCAAACAGTAATCAACCAAAAAACTAAAATGGTTTTGAGGTATCTTGTTCATACTTATTAACTTCAGAAAATGACGTTTTTTACTTGAGTTTTTTTCTGTTTGTAGTTTCAATATTAGTTCTTCGAGAAATGGTAAAAGCAAATCGGGGGAATCATCATGGATTTTATCGACCATGTAAGCGGCCCGCCAGCTTTTTGGGTCATTATTATGTAGGGCAATTTCGATTAACAGTTTAAAATATTCAGGATTTTTCCCAATTTCATTAATGGTAAAAGCGAAATTTTCCCACGAATCTAAAATTTCCCACAACTCTTGTTTTGTCATATCTGGAATTTATCGCAAATATAAATGATTCAAACCTCTTGACGATTAATCTTTTTTTATTTTTAAGGATGCTAAAAGTTACATGCGCCATAATTATTCATAAAAATAAAATCCTGATTACACAACGGGGTGCGGGTTCCGACCATCCTTTGCAATGGGAATTCCCTGGAGGTAAAATAAAACAGGGCGAGAGTGCAGAGGATTGTATAAAACGTGAAATTAAGGAAGAGTTGGATGTCGGGATAGAAATTATTTTGAAAATGATTCCGGTAGTTCATGATTATGGATTTAAAAAAATTAGGCTCATCCCGTTTCTTTGTTCAATAAAAACAGGAGAGTTAAAATTAAACGAACACGTTGATTTTAACTGGGTTTTAACGAAGGAAATTGAAAAAATAAACTTTTCAGAAGCCGACAGAAAACTTTCCCGGCAAAAACAGAACCGACAAATTTTACAAAAATACATTGGGGAAAAGATAGATAATCCCGGATAAAATTGCTGCCCAGCCAATAATAGATAAAATCATATAAAATACAACGTGCTTACGTCGCGAGTAATATTTGTTGAGTAAAAATGCCCCCAGTGGGATAGTCAGAAATAGGGGTGTGGCAACAACAATCCCCCACAATCCATAAGTAGTTTTAATACGAGAAATAAGGCGGCTTTTCCGTGAAAATATTTTTGGTAATTTTTTTGTTTGCACCCTTTCGCAATAACCTTTGTAACGTACCCTGATAAAATGGGGAACCAGCCGGCACAAATATGGCCACGAAAAATCGATTCCCCGAATCAGCGGTTTACTCAGGTAATAAAAAAACAAAAAACCACCAATTCCCCCTACAAGAACTGCCAGCACTGCATGTTTGTATTCCAGGCCTATTATCATGGCATAGGGTAAAGTGAAAAAATATTTCACCGAAGCCAGTAAAACTACGTGTAGAATTTTTATTACCATTTTCTTAATACAACTGATTGTAAAACGGGGTGGCAGGGAAAATGTTTCATATTAAAAGTTAAAAAAGCTGTAGTTAATTTTTATTAAGCTCTTTAAAAAGTTAAGCTAACATTGTATATTTAAAACCTGTAAGTAAAAGCGCATGTTAGAGAAAATTCCAATTTATGAATTACCCTTCAGTGAAAATGAGAATCTTGAATTTAAGATTTACCGTGTCCAGGGCAGCGAAATAAATCAAATAGATTTTCCACATAAAACCAAATTGCCTCACAAACACAGTTATTACGAAATGTGCTTTTTTACTGGTGGTAGCGGGGAGCATGAAATTGACTTTACAACACACCCGATTATAACCCCAAGTATTCATTTTTTAAGGCCGGGGCAGGTCCATTTAATAAAACGGGGGGAAGCTTACAAAGGATATTTAGTTATTTTTTCGGAAGAATTTTTTAACCTCCGGTTTCAAAACCTGGAAGTTATTCCCGGATATCCATTGGTAACAAACCTCGAAAACGGACCAATCCTGCAATTAAACAGCGAGCTTTTTGAAGAGTTCCACCAACTGATAAAAAATATTGGGAACGAATTAGCCGACAGTGATAGCGATTCAGAAGAAATTATTATTGCGTACCTGAAAATTTTCTTTTTGAAATTACGCCAGAATTTTTCGAAACTGATTTCTACAGAAAACGAAGCTAACCGGACGATGAAAAAAACGGTGTATCGTTTTAATCAGTTGGTCGATAAATATTACGGACAGGTGAACCATGTAAAAGAATATGCTGAATTAATTGGAGAGTCGCCAATTCAACTTAACCGAGCCATTAAATCGGTAACCGGCAAAACAGCGAGCGACTTAATAATCGACCGTTTAATACTTGAAGCAAAGCGCCTTTTATTGTTTTCCGATTTGAGCAACAAAGAAGTAGCGTATAAACTTAATTATGAAGATCCATCGTATTTTGCCCGCATCTTCCGCAAAAAAACCGGGCTGACACCCTCGGGTTTCAGGGAGAAAATGAATGAACGTTATAGTTGAATTTTACTGAATTGGTTTATATTTGAAAAATTATTTGTAAAAAGGAAAATTCAAAACAATCTCTTAACTCACCACATTTTTAGGTTTCCCTTCAATAAAAGCTTTTAGGTTTTCGCTTGCAATATTCATTAACCGTGTTCGTGCTTCAAAAGTTGCCCAGGCAATGTGTGGTGTAATAAAGCAGTTTTTTGCTTTTGGTAAGGGATTGTCGGCGGTGGCTGGTTCTACCGATAAAACATCTAATCCGGCCCCGGCAATTTTTCCTGCGTTTAAGGCATCTGCCAAATCCTGTTCATTAATTAATGGGCCTCGCCCGGTATTTATTAGAAAAGCTGTTGGCTTCATTTTTTCGATTGTAGAAGTATTGATAAACCCTTTATTTTCGGCTGTTAAAGGGCAGTTAATACTAATAAAATCGCTTTTGGCAAGGAGGTTTTCTAAATCTACCTGGCTGGCATCGAAATCTACTTTTTTATTACTTCGGTTGTTAAAAATGATTTTCATTCCAAAAGCCAATCCTATTTTTGCAACGGCCTGCCCGATTTGCCCAAAACCAATTATCCCCAATGTTTTTCCAACCAGCTCTATTTGCGTTGTTTTCCAATAAGCAAAATCTATACTTTTTGCCCAATCGCCGGCAGACACCGAATTCGCATGGTCAGAAACATTTTGAGCAAAATTTAAAATATGAGAAAAAACCATTTGTGCTACCGAGGCAGTACTGTATGCCGGAATATTTGTAACGGTAATCCCAGCCTCTTTTGCAGCCTGAACATCCACAACATTGTAACCAGTTGCTAAAACGCCAATATATTTTAAATTAGGGAGTTGTCTGATAATGTTTTTATCAAAAATTACTTTATTGGTTGTAACAACATCGGCATTTTTTGCCCTCTCAATTGTTAATTCCGGCGGGGTTCGATCGTAAAAAGTACAATCCCCAAACTTTTCAATTCCGCTCCAGCTCAAATCGCCGGGGTTCAAAGCGTATCCATCGAGTACAACAACCTTCATATTTTATTGAATAAAACTGTTAATTAATAAGTGTTTAGTAAAGTCTGTAATTTGCGAAATGAATTTACAAAAATCCAAATGTCAAAAATCAAATCCCAAATTCAAATCTGTTCTGCTACTTAGGTATAAATCACAAATAACAATGTTTACATTTTCGAATTATACTGAATATTGAGAATTTAGTCATTGTTATTTATTTGTATTTTGGTGTTTGTTATTTGAGATTTTTATTAATTCAGACTAAAAAACAGGTGCTAATTAGCATTTAATTTTTTATTTCTTTTATTCCCCACATAAATAGCAATACCACCGGTGAAAAACATCAACAAACTATAAATTGCCGGTGCAATAGAAAATGCCGTGCTCCCTAATAAAATAACGGCAATAGAAATGGCCAGGGTTCCGTTTTGAATCCCCGATTCAATAGAAATAGAAATAGCCTGCCTGTTTTTAATATTAAATATTTTTGCTGAATAAAAACCAACCAACATTGTGGCTGCATTTAAACTTAAAGCTACCAGCCCTGCTTGTTGGAAATAAGAAATTAGGTTGTGCCTTTCTTTAATTAGGATTCCAAATATTACCAATGTAATAACAATTCCTGAAGCTACCCTGACTGGTTTGGCCATCCTTAATGCAAAAGCTTCTTTAAATTTCCTGACGAGCATGCCAATGCTTACCGGTAAAACAACAATTACAAAAATCTGTATAATTGTTTCAACAACATCAAGTTTAATCATTTGCCCTTCGTCTAAAAAACGGATTAAGGCAAAATTTACAATAAATGGAATTGTAATTATTGTTATTAAACTACTTAAGGCAGTAAGTGTAACCGATAAGGCAATGTCACCTTTTGCCAAATGAGATAATAAATTTGATGTTGGCCCTCCGGGACAAGCTGCTAAAATCATTATTCCTATTGCAATTTCAGGTTGTAACGGAAATACGGAAACCAAAGCAAATCCTATTATTGGTAGAATTATAAGCTGGTTAACCAGGCCAACAATTATTGCCTTTGGATACACGATAATCCGTTTGAAATCGTCGGCTACTAACGACAATCCCATTCCTAACATAATAATAATAAGAGAGACAGCTAAAAAAATTGTAGATCCTTTGTCCATGGTTTATAGTTTTAGTTTAGCGGGGCAATATATAAATTAATTTTTTATATCTGCAATTTATGTTGAAGGATAAGCTTTATGGAAATTTGTTTTTTTAAAATGGTTTATTTGAAATAGAACTGAAATAATTTTCTAACAGTTTTTAACCTGAACTATTCATAAATTTATCTATTCCGAAATCATACTGCTTTGAATAAAGAGAATGCTCGATTCTCGATTCTCAAAATAGCTGAGGCTATTTCTGCGAGGCTCAACTCTGTGCTTCCCTTTATTCTGTGCATTTTGAATTCTCATAA
>Ga0233437_1003895_pt1 | contig 18634 bp, 14 predicted proteins | sample SI_122_August201_FD_182714 | JGI IMG/M metagenome (GOLD analysis project Ga0233437, IMG submission 182714) | Seawater microbial communities from Saanich Inlet, British Columbia, Canada - SI_122_August2016_200_MG | ecosystem: Environmental > Aquatic > Marine > Inlet | place: Canada: British...
ATGAGCTTTCGCTCAAGAGAACCCCTCTCTTGCTCAAGCGCCTTCAGATACTTCCTTGCCTCAATAATTTCTGGTGGTTCGACATCGTCAGGATGCTTTGTCTTATTTTGGACCGACGGCTGTTCTCTACTTTGATCTTTATCAGTTCCATTCCTCGAGTTGTCGTCTGCCGCCAACTGCTCCTGCTGCTGAAGTGGAGGGAGGCTTGCACGTGCCTGTTGAATTGCTGCATCAAGCGTAGTGGCCAACTTCCTATCAAAGGGACCAACCACAGCCTGTTCGGGGTCACGAGTAGTAGGAAGTGTGTTCGTTCCACCTCCACGACCCCCGACGCCCATATGCGTCTCATCATCAATGTCAGCAAAAAAAGCTCCAAGGGCGTAGAAATCTCGACTGGTATATGGATCGTATTTATGGTCGTGGCACTGTGCACAGCCGACCGTAGCTCCAAGCCATACTGCTGAAAAGTTGCGTATCCTGTCAGCCTGATAGATCGTTCGATATTCTTTTACCTGCAACCCACCTTCATGTGTCGTCTGTAATAGACGGTTATAGGCACCTGCAAGAAGGCGGTCCTCTGGGTGTTCGCCAGGGTTTTTATCGACAAAATCGCCAGCAATTTGCATTTCAGTAAATCGATTAAAATGTAGATTCTTTTGGAACGCTGCTATCACCCAGTCGCGATAGGGTGATGCACTGTGTGTCTGATCACCGTGATATCCAACCGTGTCTGCGTACCGAACAAGATCAAGCCACCAGCTCGCAAGACGCTCTGCATGTCGAGGAGAAACTAGAAGTTTTTCAACAAGCTGCTCATATCGATCAGATGCATCATTTGAAAGATACGCATCAATTTCTGCTGGTGTCGGCGGCAGACCGGTGAGATCAAACGTCAGTCGACGAACCAAAGTGATTGGGTCAGCATCAGTCGTTGGAGAAATTCCTTTTTTATCTAATCGTGCTTTGATGAAAGAATCAATCCAATGAAAGCACCATTGATCATCATCACTTTTTGGAATCTGGTGACTTTCTGGAGGAACGTAAGCCCAATGCGGCTGGTATTCTGCTCCCTTGGCTACCCAGTCACTGAGAATCTTTTTTTGATCATGTGTCAGTACATGATTACTTTCTGGTGGTGGCATGATGACATCGGGGTCTTTTTCAAAGATACGGGTAATTAATTCACTCTCTCCTGGGTTTCCAGGAATAATCGCCCGCATACCACTATCAAGTTCTTGAAGTGCCTCCTCGCTACTATCAAGTCGTAAGCCAGCCTGTCGATCTTCGCTATCGGGCCCATGGCATGCAAAGCAGTGCCGCGACAAAATCGGTCGTATGTCATGATTAAATGTCAGCGTATCGGGCTGTACTGCGAGACATATTGCCACAGTACTGAAACAGTGACCTAGCAGAAGGCTGATGCAACAACAAAGTGTGAAGCTATTTTTTCTTAATTTACGCTGGCACAGAGCAACCATAAACCGTTCGGCACTGTCTGTGAGGATAAACCCTCGTACCGGCGTCCACATAAGCAAAGGTTCCTTTCATTGAACTCCGGAGAGTGTGTTGGGAATACCTGCGTCGCCACTTCCGAGCAAAGAGAGAGTGCGGATCCTGAGGTGGATCGATCAGCGGGATTACTTTTCATAAATAATTAGCACGTTATTGCTCTAAATGCAACAAAAACGACGCATACTCTTGATGCGAAAAAAACTCCTCGCATTTGCTATGGACCAAAATGACTCCATATTTCACGACTTATTTATAGAGATCACGGGGCGTTCCTCCCTGAGCACATCCTTCGATACACTTTTTTTGAATCAAAGCATTACACTTGGCAAAAAAAGGCTTTAACGATGTCAATCTGCCTTATTTTCCCTCCCGTTGCTTGAGTCTATCCTGCATCTAGTTCCGTCACTAGAAAACTGCTAAAAACATAGCCTGATATGCGTATATGTCTGTAAAGAGTGACTCATTGACGCCTCTAGGCTCTGATCGTAGATTTTCTTTCGGTTGATTGAAAACATGCGATTTGAGTCAAAGCTCGGCTCACTCTATCCCTCACCATGAAAGGTTCCACACCCTGATGGCCAAGAAGTTTGCTAAGAAAAAAACTGCTAAGAAGAAGGTAGCTCGCAAAGCTGTAAAAGCCACGAAAGCTGGTCGGATGATTTACTACTTTGGCAAGTCAAAGTGTGATGGCGATGGAACCATGCGAGATCTCCTTGGCGGCAAAGGTGCGAACCTGGCTCAGATGGTAAAAATTGGGCTGCCAGTGCCCCCAGGATTTACCATCACAACACAGACGTGTATTGACTACTACGCAAATGAGAAAAAGTTTCCTGCCGGTCTTGAAGACCAGATTCTTCGCAACCTGAAAGCAATTGAAAAAGAGACAAAGAAAAAATTTGGTGACCCTTCAAATGCATTGCTTTTAAGCGTTCGCTCTGGTGCACGCGACAGCATGCCTGGCATGATGGACACCATTCTAAATCTGGGGCTTAATGACGAAACTGTTCTTGGCCTTGCCGAAGCAACCGGCAATCCACGTTTTGCTTATGACTCATATCGACGATTCATCCAGATGTATGGTGATGTTGTCATGGGTGTGCAAAAGCGTCATGAAAATGAAGATGAGCCTTTCGATGAAGTTATGGATGGGCTGAAACATCAACTTGGCATTGAAAACGATACTGATCTTTCAGAGGAAGCACTCCGAGAACTCATCAAGCGATATTTTCGTCTCATAAAAGATCGAACCGGGAAAAACTTCCCGCAAGATCCTTTCAAACAACTTATTGGTGCCATTGGATCTGTATTCGGTAGTTGGATGAATGAGCGAGCCATTATCTATCGACGAAAATACAAAATTCCAGATGAGTGGGGCACTGCGGTTAACGTGCAAACAATGGTGTTCGGGAATATGGGTGATGACTGCGCAACAGGTGTTGCCTTCACCCGTGACCCCGCAACCGGTGAAAATATTTTTTATGGTGAATATCTTGTGAATGCACAGGGCGAAGATGTCGTTGCCGGTGTCCGTACTCCGCTTCCAATGACGGCTATGGCCAAAGACCATGTCTTCAGTGATACGTACAAGCAGCTTGTAAAGGTTCGCGAAAGACTTGAGAAAAAGTTTGGTGATGTTCAGGACTTTGAATTCACCATTGAGAAGAAAAAGCTGTACATGCTTCAGACACGCAACGGCAAGCGAACAGCTCTTGCTTACGTAAAAATTGCACATGACATGGTGAAGCAAAAGCTCATGAAGCCGATACATGCTTTAAAGTCAGCTGATCCTGATGCATTGTCTCAACTCCTTGCACCAATTTTTGACCTTAAGGCATATGCTGCAGCAAAGAAGGAAGGACGTCTACTGACTACAGGACTTCCTGCAGGCCCTGGTGCTGCAGCTGGTCAACTCGTCTTTACTGCAGCAAAAGCAGAGGAGTTAGCTGAAGCTGGAGAACGTGTTGTTCTTGCACGCGTTGAAACAAGTCCTGAAGATCTTCGCGGTATGATTGCCGCAGAAGGAATTCTGACAAGCCGAGGTGGCGTTTCAAGCCATGCGGCCTTAGTTGCTCGACAAATGGGTAAGGTTTGTGTGGCTGGTGCCGGAGAAATCGTCATTGATTACGGCAAGGGAACACTCACGTGTGCTGGCAAGACACTTAAAGAAGGTGATGCCGTTTCAATTAATGGAAGCAACGGCGAGGTGTTTGCAGGCAATATAGAAACTGCGGACAGTGAACTCAAACAAGTTCTGGTCAGCAAGACAATGAAGCCGAAGCAGTCAAAAGTCTTTCAATATTATGACTTCATCATGAAGCTCGCAGACAAGCATCGAAAACTTGGCTTACGAACCAATGCCGATACCCCGGAACAAGTTCGTCAGGCAATCGCTTTTGGTGCAGAGGGGATTGGCCTCACTCGAACCGAACATATGTTCTTCGAAGGTGATCGTATTGATGCCATGAGGGAAATGATTCTGGCTGAAAGTGAAGATGTCCGTCGTACGGCATTGAAGAAACTTCTGCCATTCCAAAGAGAAGACTTTGAAGGCATTTTTAAGGCGCTTGAAGGACGTCCTGCAACAATTCGACTGTTGGATCCACCTCTTCATGAGTTCGTGCCACACGATAAGAAATCACAAGAAGATTTGGCTAAAAAACTCAAGATAAGTCCCGAAGTCGTTGCGAAGCGGGTTGCGTCCTTACATGAGTTTAACCCTATGCTTGGACATCGTGGCTGTCGCCTTGGGATCAGCTACCCAGAAATCTCAGCCATGCAGGCTCGAGCAATATTTGAAGCAGCTTGCAAAGTGCAGAAATCAGGGATTCAAGTACGCCCAGAGATCATGGTGCCATTAGTCGGGTTCAAGAAAGAGCTGGACAATCAAGTAGCTGTCATCCATGAAGCAGCGGCACAAGTGCAGAAAGAAACAGGACAGAAGATCAAGTATCTTGTTGGTACCATGATTGAAATCCCACGTGGAGCACTCACAGCCGATGAAATAGCTGAGACGGCTGAATTCTTTTCGTTCGGAACAAATGACCTTACTCAAACAACTCTTGGTATGAGCCGAGATGACATGGGTTCATTTCTTAACAAGTACACTGACGAGGGAATTCTCAAAGCAAACCCCTTTGCATCGATTGATATCACTGGTGTTGGCCAATTGATGAAGATTGCTGTTAAAAAAGGTCGTGAAGGTCGTCCAAAGATTAAACTTGGTATCTGTGGTGAACATGGCGGTGACCCGCATTCTGTCCACTTCTGCCATGAACTTGGTCTCGATTATGTGAGTTGCTCACCGTATCGGGTACCTGTTGCTCGACTGGCAGCTGCTCAAGCAGCTGTTCAATAACACGGTGCGATCCAGCCCCGTCACGGCAGCATGTTCTTTACTATCATACGAAGCCACTGCACTCGCCTGAATTTTGGTAAGTGTAGTGGCTTTGTGGATTTCTGAGGCATTACCATTGCCAGTATCCGCGATGCTCGTGGCTGCAACTGGTGTTGCGCCTGCAAATGAAGTTTTCCGGCCATTTTTTCAGGCGCTGGTTTTTCTTTTCAGCCACTGGTTTTTTTCGATGGCTCCTGCATTTTACCAGAAGCTATACAGATTCACCGCCTTGATCGTCGTCTTGCCTTTGCCGCGCTCTCACTACAACTCGTTGGTGAGTGTCCAATTCGAATAACGCTTGCAGTAGCACTAGTTTCTGGTGTCATGAGTGCATTTATTTTGAATACAGCAACATCTGCAATGATGGTGGCAATCGTTGCCGGCATACTTTCAGCTATTGAGGAAGCTGAGGAAAAAGCACATTGCAGCCCCAATCGACAATTTTAAACAGGCTTATGTTTGTGTGTTGCATTTGCCTGATCAATTGATGGGCCCGCAACTGCTATCGCAGCTACTCTTGCTGCAAGTCTTGGTTTTATGATGCTGGCACCAACAGCTTGGTCATTCCCCAAACTTTAATCATGTCTTCGTACCCTTACTGCAATTAAGGAATTTGATTTTTAATTTCAGACACCGATATCAACATCATGTATAACCGTTTTTAAAATCATTGTCGCAGTTAAACAAATCAATTAGGTGACTTCGGAGCTTCGATGCGTATTGCTCTTCTCTTGTTTTTTCTTTTCAGTTCGGTGGGTATTGCTCAAGAATCAGGCAACGGTTATCCAAAGCTAATTGATCTCGATGATCAGGCCTATCGTCAGGTAGTCGTGGATCACAAGCCGGGGCAATATCTTGGGCATCCGACGACTTGTCTTTTGGAAGATGGCAAGACGATGCTCTGCGTTTACCCGAAAGGTCACGGACGAGGGTCAATTGTCTATAAGCGGAGTAATGATGGAGGTCTGACTTGGAGTGACCGGCTACCGACTCCTGCAAGTTGGTCGACATCGAAAGAGGTTCCAACGCTCCACCGAGTCGTTGATGCTGACGGAAAGAAACGGATCATCATGTGGTCTGGGTTGCATCCAGCTAAATTAGCGGTCACAGAGGACGATGGGGAAAGCTGGGGAGAACTCAAGCCCGTCGGAGATTGGGGCGGGATCGTTGTCATGGGTTTCGTTGAAGAACTCAGCACAGGCTCTGGGCACTACATGGCGATGTTTCACGACGATGGAAGATTCTTTGCGAAAATACCAGCAAAAAATAAAATGCGGACCTTTGATCTATATAAAACATCTTCGACTGACGGTGGCCTGACCTGGTCATTTCCAGAATCCGTTTATCGGTCCTCCGATATCCATCTCTGCGAACCGGGTTGTATTCGCTCGCCTGATGGAAAAAAGTTAGCAGTGCTCCTTCGTGAAAATGCACGGCGTAAAAATTCTCACATTATTTTCTCTGAGGATGAAGGAAAGACGTGGTCTGAACCACGCGAACTGCCGTTGGCACTGGCGGGAGATCGGCATACGGGGAAGTATGGAACCGACGGTCGTCTATTTATCAGTTTTCGTTGCAACTCTCCCACAGAAAAGCGAAAAAGTCGACCATTCGAAGGGGATTGGGTCGGTTGGGTTGGGACTTGGGACGACCTTGAAACTGGTGGCGACGGACAGTATTTCGTACGGCTGAAAGACAATAAAAAAGGATACGACACGACTTATCCTGGAGTCGAAATTCTCCCGGATGACACGTTCGTTGTTACGACCTATGGTCATTGGTCGAAGGGAGACCAGCCCTACATTTTGAGCGTGCGATTCAAATTGCATGAACTTGATCAATTAGCTGAATAATGGAGGGCATCCTACTCGCTGCCTCCAAGTCCAGCCCTTAGTTTAAGACTCGTCGTGGTCAGATTTTGTTGACCAGATTTTTCGAATCAGAAAAGGCAATCAACACAGGCGGGTGGTCGCGAGGGTATTCTGGCAGCTGCAGTTCAATTTGAATCTGCGTCAGAGACCTTTGGATAAAACATTCGTCGATGTACGTGCAGAAATACTACTTGATATTGCGGAAGTAGTAGCTGTGACAATGCTTGTTCCACTCATCTTTGGGTAGAAAAACAAAAATGTTTTCTTACCAACGACTTACATGCCAATCGGTATTGGCGCTCCGCAATGGTGGCATCGAGGCATTACAATTGGCTTGGGCGATGGCATTCGCCCCGTATGCCGCCATCCATTTAATCGTGGAAAGGCTGGAGGCAATTTCACACAGTGGGCCTTTGCCTCATCTTTCGCTCGCAACTGTGCGCATGGATCGGCGTGAAACAGAGTCGGTGGCGGACAACAAGGACGATTACAGCACCTACCTCCAACACTTCCATGCCATGGAGGCTGACTATTTACTCCACAATCACATGCCGAGCCAGAAATCCCTGGAGTATCAAAAGTTATCGTATCAGTATTCATGACGACTTCAGCAGCATGTATCTGTAGAGTAGCGGCCACCGTGAAAATGAGGAATAAACCTACTGGTAGCAGATAAAGTTGTACCGTCTTTGATAGTAGGTGGTGCAAGATGCTCATCGATACAGCTCCATATCTCTTGAAATGTCGTGCAAAAACTCTAAGAAAATTTTTCTTTCCCCATCACGTGCAACAGTAACTCTGGCCTGTGACAATTGCCTAACGTCGCTTTTAGGTATCGACGTTAGAACAGAGAAAGATAAGCGGTACCGCAAGTAAGTCACTCAGTAACGTTTACACCGAATACAACGATAGACCATTTCAAACCAACCGTAAGTTTTATCCAAAATAACGATTGGGCCTAAAAACAAGAAATTGTCTCCTGTTCCCTTAAACATCTATTATTTCTCTTAGCCAATAAAATTCTTACGATAGTAGCACCTCGGCGCCACTTTTGTTCCCACGACAAAGTGATGACCTACAATTAACTGACGTTTCGCCTGATGTTTCCTCTACAGAATTACTGAACTACTTCTCAATATCGAGTCTATTTTGAAAGTTGATTTGAACTACGGTAGCGACGATCCGCTTGTTATCGATTCCGTTTCTTCTGATGCCATTACAGAAATACGGGGGCCAGAAGGCGTTGATGCCAATGCTGCTGTTGATGTTATCAGGGATGCTCTTCTCCTACCTATTGCTGGCCCGCCGCTGTCTGAACATGTTGTTCCAGGAGATCGAGTGATCATCGCTCAAGCAGGAGATCTACCCGGCGGCACGCTTCTTGCAGATAGCATTTATTCTGTAATCGTTGAAATCTTGCAATCTGGTGGTGTGAGTTCTGATGATGTCCAGCGTATCATCGCACGACCAACTATTGAATCTGATACAACTTCATTTCCAGATGAAGTACCCGATACTGAAATCCAAAATATATCTACAACACTTTTTAATCGGCTAAATGATAGTGATACCGCGTATCTATCCGCTGATGAAACTGGTGAACCACTCCATTTAGCCCGTGCGCTTGTAGATGCTGATGTTGTCTTGTCCATTGGGAGTTTCGGCTACGACGCTAGCCTGCGCGGACGATCTCCCGAGGGTGAACTATGGCCGAGTTTTGCACGACAGAATCACTGCCAAAAATTTATAAAAGCATTGCTGAAGAAGCGACAACTAGCTCTTCATCATTGGAGAGATGAGTCCGAACAGATTACAGCACAGCTCGGCATCCTTGCATCATTACGCCTTGTATGCGGAAACCACCAAACATTAGCTGGAGCAGCGTTTGGTTTTCCAGCTGCATCTATTACGCAATCAAGATTACAGGCAAAAGAATGGCGACCGACCATTCCTACTCGATCACCACTTGCAATTGCAGGAATCCCAGATCGGCCTTGTAGATTTGTTGAACTTACACGAGCTATTGCGGCGGCGGCTCGTGTCACAACACACGATGGCACAATATGTATAGCTTGTAACATGAGTGAAGAGCCCGGAATTATTTTTACTCGCTGGCGACACGGCGTCGACCTGCCGATGCTTCTTCGTGAAGCATCGGATTCCGAAGAGACTGCATTACTCCTTGATGCACTTCACACTTCCCTTTTTGCAAAGGCCCTCGGGGATCGACGCCTAGTTCTTCTATCACAACTTGATCAAAACTTTGTTGAAGACCTCGACATTGGACACGCAGAAACTCCAGATGCAATTAACCGTCTTATCCAGCAGTCTGAATCAGCATGCGTACTGCACGAAGCGAATCGATTGTGTCCCACAAAAAGCTAATGGTGTCCTGTAAAAAAGAGGACTCTTTTCACACTAACAATTCAATTGTGACTCAACCATGCAGGGAACTTCTGGAAAAACGGGTCCCGCAACACCGTTCCTTGAATTGCACCAAAAGGAACAGAGCCCCATTGCCGACTATCTCTACTCGCTGCCGGGCAGTCGCCTAATATAAAAATATGATTTTCGGGAACATTCCATTCTGTTTTGTTTGGTGTTGATAACCAGTAAATATCCCGCCATACAAATACGCTCTCTGCTTTGACCATGCATGGCTCATTTGAGATTAATTTACCCTGACCCCTAAGAATTTTTATACCAACAGCAAGTGCGGGTGTCTTGTGTGCCAAGGTTTTTTTATTTGGTACGTTCAACCTAGCAGACCAGACTTTTGGCAACTCGGAACGTACATATTTATTTTGGTCGTCATAAATTTTTCCCGCCTCACTTCCTCGAAGTATTGGCCAAGCTGCAACGACAAATTGACCATCAAGCCTTCCTGCAATGACTGCGAGTTGCCCTTGCCTTCTCACAACAACTCGCGCTACGTGTTTGTTGTTTTTCACAAAAATCTCAAGATCATTTCCTTCCTGCAGCTGAATATCTAACACTACAGATATTCCGATATCTTGCACACTATTGAGGAGCCGGGTTTCTTCCGTAAGCCACGAAACATCGTCATAAACTCGCAAGCCGTCTTCATTATGCAGCACACCACGTGAGGATTCTGGAGAGAATTTTAACCACGAGGTATGCTTAGAACTTATATGGTTGCATGACCATCGATTATTTGTTCGTATCCATGAATGTGTTGAATCTCTCCACGAGTCTGCCTGATCATCTATCATGAGGCCGAACTGCTTTAAAAGTTGTGGACTTTTCCGGATAATTTCACCGTTGATAAAAAGTTCACCATCCGTGATTCGAACAGACTCTTCGGGAAGCCCTATAACACGTTTGATGATGAGTTCTTCTTTAAACTGACACACTACAGGTGCATATCGTGAAAAACTATTTTCTTCGCCTCGCTGCCAAGAAATAACATCACCATCTTGAAACCCAGGTGCCATCGACATTCCCTGTACTCGTCCAGACAGCGGAGTGTTGCTTTGATTTTCACAACCAAGAACAATTAGACCAAGCAAAATCGTGATGACGAAACGGATGTTCACGAAAGATTTCGTTCCAGAAGATTTCACACACTACGGGTTGATGAAAGAAGGCAGATTCTTTTCAATCCAACACTCCCTTAACAGGACCTGGTTTCCCAGGATCTCTTGGGGGACGTGGTGGGGGTTTCACCCCAATCCTGTAACCACTGAACTGTCGATGCAAGTAACTACCTGGATCGATTATGGTCCAGCCTGCATAAAAGCCACCACTGTCTGTCACTTTTCGCATCGCCATATATGTTTCAAACGAATCTGGCTCAACCAAATATCTGAGATACCATTTCCCTTGCATATTGCGAAGTACAGTTCCAAAAATACCTCGTACGGCTTTTTCAGGCTCCTCACCACATTCATCTGTTGGAATAATCTCAAGGTTGATCGTATTACCATTACGAACTAGCTTAAGATCAAAATATTTATTTTTTGCTGGATCTTCATTGAACTCCGCAACTAATTTATCAGCCTGCTTTGAATCAGGAATATAGTTACCTTCACCGACTGTGATCTCATTTTTTTCGATAATCATTTTCAGCCGGTTTTTAATCGCTGTTTCCATTTGCTTACCAGGATCTACAAATGGTATTACTTTTCCGTTGCTAACGAGAACCTTTCTCTCTTGAAGTAAGGCATTCCCATCTTTATTTCGTGGAATGTCTTTTGGTGTTGGTGGCCGCACCTCTTTGGGTGGTGGTGCATTTAACTTTGGCATATTGTCCAACTTCGCCAATAAATCTGTTTTTGCGACCGTGAATTCTTTCTCTTTTTCCTCTAGCTTCGCTAGCTGTATCATCAAGCTCCTCCGAAGCTTTTCAGCTGAAAGTTTTTTTTCTTCAGCCTCTTTCTCTGCTGCCTCAGCAGCAAGCAAATCCTTCTTCGCTTTGACTTCAGCCTTGGCAATATCATCTTGGAGTGATGCCAGCAATTTTTCAGGATCAATTTTGTCTTTTTCTGATTCTGACTTAAGCGCGAGCTTCATTTCTTCGAGCTTTGACGCTGAGTCTTCTGCGGCTTGCTTTATTCGCTCCTGCTCCGCAGGATCAATCTGAGCGATCATCTCTTCCATGCGCCGAGCTGCTTCTTGGCTGGAAAGTTGCACAGCTACAAGAACAATAACAAGAATGCCAACAACATTCGTGAGGGCATCAAGCAAAGAGTCCATGTTCGCACCCGTTGCTGACGTTTGCCTTCTACGTCGAGCCATTGAATTTCCCTTCCTTACAATACTGAACCTACATCAATAAATTATACACGTCAGTCAAGTAAAATTTTACCCTCACCTGGCAGCGGAGCCTTGCCACTCAATGCATCCAGCACCGGAGCACCATTTGGCAGCATACCAACAACAAGTCGATTCTCATTTTTCTTTTCATATTGATCAACAATTTGCTTCACGGTTCGGTATGTATTCACACCCTCAGGCCGAACAAGGAATGTGATAATCGTATCTCGTCTTCTTCGAAGAAGTCCGGTCTTACCTAAATGAGTAAGCACATAATCCAGTAGTTTCGTAAACGATTTATCACTCGCCGCTTTTGCAACTGGTATCTTAATCGGCAACTCTGAATCAAAAAGATTTTTGTAATCAAGTGCATTAGGAAGTAACACCAAATCATTTTTTGTTATTTCCACAAAAAAAGGACGACGAACACCACCGCGTCCTTTGTTCTCATACAATACTGAAATTGTCTGATCTGGCTTTTTCTTTTTGTCTGCAATTTTTGCCTCAATCCGTTTCATCTCAGCAATAATTTCCTGAATCTCAAGTTCTCGCTTCTTGAGTTCTGCCGTATCTTCATCGTCTGGCGGGGGTGGAGGTGGTGGGACATCGAGCAGCCGGCCCCGGGCCTCACGCTGCGCCCGCTCAGCTTCAGCTAATTGCTGCTGCGCCTTTTGAACGCGAGTGTCACTCGAGATACTATCTTGCTTCAGCTTTTTGAGGCTTTCCTCAAGATCACGGATGGCCTGTAGATTTTGCTCTGTTTGTTGCTGAACGGCTTCATTAGCAAATTGTTCGGCTATTTTGTCGCTGTCAACAGATTCAAGCACAACAGCCGTGATTATCAGAATCAAATTTCCAATAACGCATGCAAGGATGTCGAGAAACGGGAAAAGTGAAACTTCCTGTTTCTTTTTTTGCCTTCGGGCCATGACATTAATTCCAAGTGATTACACAGCCTGTCACTTTGTACAAAAACATGAGCAGACACAAGTAAATAGCAATCTAGGTTCTGTATTTGATTTTACTATTTTCTTCAGGCTTCTTTTTCTTTCCACCACCGAAACCAAACCAACCGCGTTGTTTCATTTCAACAGTAATGGTTTGTCCGTTGAGTCGTTCCATTGTCTCGGCAAGTTCTGTCAAACTTTTTTGCAACGATTGAGTGTACTCCTGCACGCTACTTGCAGCCTGTGACATAAGGTCTGTGGATTGCCCTTTCGCGTCCTGTGCAGTAGATGCCATTGCGGCGATCTCATCTCGTGTCGACTCAACCATTTTGCCTAATTGCTCAACCTGTCCCGCATTTTTTTCATACAGCCGATCATGGGCATTACTCCAACCCTCTTCGACTTTTGCCGCAAGTTTCTCGCCCATACCATCGAGTTTCCCTACAAAACTCGTAAGTGACTGTTCTGTCTGAGATATACGCTCTGTCTGCTTATCATCGATTTTCTTCCACGAATCAAAGAGATCCGCTGCGACGCCCTTCCCAAGAGTCTTGAGTTGCCCAATCCATCCCTCAAGTTCTGCCCGATGCACTTTAAGTGCTGCTTGTACAACATCTTGCATATCATTACGACTCGCCGAAGGTATACGATGCTCTTCGGTATTTCGGCCGTCTTCGAGTCGACGTAAAAGATATTCATTGGTGTATTCATCAACTTCACCGATGACATCACCCTCCAGCTTCTGCAGAGCACTGACTGGAAATGTAAGAATCATTGCCATCGCGAGGGCAACCAGAGTGGTATCGAATGACGTACCAAGACCACCTGTAATACTTTTTAGACCAACCTTCAGTGACTCCATGTCACTCGAACTACTCAGCGTATCAGTGAATCCGCCCACTGCTGAACTCACACCGATAACAGTTCCAAGAAATCCTAAAATTGGAATAGCCCAAATGAACACATGGAACATTGTGTAACTTGAGTCAACACTACTGGCATCAAGGTCCGACTGACTCGATAGCATTGTGGCCGTATCAGCTGCACTCTTTCGAACACGGAAGTGTTCGAGGCCTCGAACACACCGTGTGACAAGAAAACTACCAACGGCAGCTTTGGGGAGTTCGCTGATATATTCAAGAAACTTGTCAAGATTTCGACTAGTAATCTTCTCACCAATATCACTCGGCAAGACATCAAAAAGCATTGCCCGCTGCTGCCGCCGAATCTTGAAAAATTTCGCAACCAGCATGCTTGCTGCCCAACAGAATAGAAAAACTTCTGTATAGGGAACCCAGAGCCCCGTTGCGAAGGTCGCACCCTCACCACCCATAAAAAGACGGCCAAGATATGAGCGATCATCTTTTGGACCAGCAAATGGTAGCAGCAGAAGATAAAAAACTACGGTCGTGGCAAGTCCAAACAAAATATAAAGACCTACATTTACATTTGTATTTGCTGTGACCGAGAGTACCCGTGCACGCTCAATAGACTCTGCAGATTGCTTAGTGTTAGCGCCGCTGGATGATTGGCCTGAGCTAGAGGACCCCGCTGCTACTTCCGGCCGCTTGACAGTGATTGAACCACGACAATGCGGACAGCGTGCCGAGCTGCCAACAAGTTCATCGCGCACCTTAAGACTCTTGTCGCAATGTGGACAGGACATTGTAAAAAACATAAAAATATTCTCAAAAATTATGGTGGACTGGAGAATTTTTTTGCATCAAACGTAAGTCTCGGGAAAACTCACGCCAACAATGGCTCCCCAACGAATAAATGCAGAATTCTACCTGTTTAGCCTATAGCGGCCTGTAAATCAAAGCAACTCAAGCGCAAACAACTGCTAGCTGTCCACTTTTGACCACGCATGACTCTTGGCACTCGCAAGTACTGCATCACAGACGCGTTGGGTTTCAAGTGCATCCCGGAAGGTTGGGTGACAAGGCTCACCTTTTGCGTAGCACGTTAAGAAGTCGGCAACCTGATGCACAAATGAATGCTCATAGCCAATTGCCAGACCTGGCACCCACCAATGACCCATATACGGATGTTCGCTGTCTGTCACATGAACACTTTTCCACCCTCGCTCTGGCCCTTCGTCGCTATAGTCAAAGATTTCTAACCGGTGAAGATCATGAAGATCCCACTTCAGGCTCATGTTCTCACCATTGATTTCAAACGTGTACAGAGCCTTATGGCCACGGGCATATCGGGTGCTTTCAAAAAGCCCAAGCGAACCATTTTTAAAATGACACAAGAAAGAGCATGCATCATCGATTTCAACTGGCTCTTTTTTACCAGTCAACTGATGCGTTCGTTCTTTAACAAACGTTTCTGTCATGGCTGTCACATCTGAGACCGAGCCATTTAGCCAGAGTGCTGTATCGATACAATGGGCAAGAAGATCACCTGTAACACCACTGCCAGCTGCTTTGGCATCGAGCCGCCACAATGCGGCACCCCCTTGAGGTAACTCTGCACTGATCGTCCAATCTTGAAGAAATTCTGCTCGGTAATGAAAAACTCTACCAAGACGCCCTGCATCAATTAGTTGTTTTGCATACGTTACCGCAGGCATTCTTCGATAGTTGTACCAGACCGTATTTGGCACGCCTGCCTTTTCAACAGCCTCACACATCTTCTCGCCTTCTGGGGTATCCATCGATAGAGGCTTCTCACACAAAATTGCTTTTCCATGCTTCGCTGCCTCGATTGCGATATCCGCATGCAGATTATTCGGCGTACAGATATCGATTGCATCGATGTCATCAGAGGCCACGAGTTTCCGCCAATCATTCTCCACACGCTGATACCCCCACTGATTAGCAAAGGCTTGTGCTTTCTCAACATCTCTTGCTGCAACGGCCTGCAGGACTGGTACATACTCAAGGTCAAAAAAGTTTTTTACGCGGTTGTAACCATTTGAGTGTGCCCGGCCCATGAAACCGTAGCCGATCATGCCAATACGGAGTGGTTTTGCCATCACTATCTTCCTTTCGTGATCTGAACTTTTGTAATCTTTATCAGCTCCAGCCGTGTGCATCCCGCACGGCAAGCATGGTCTTCAGGATTGTGTTCCATGTTGCCGGATTTTCAAGCATGTCATTCGAAAACATACAACCGTCCCAGCAAATATGTTCAATGCATCGTGAAGAAGCATCTTCAAGCCAATACCCAGAGCACTTCACGATATCGAGTTTTCCGTTGGGGTCATCAGCAGGGCAATGCTTTCCAGTCTTATCATGTGACCCAGCTCCATGAACTTCACCATCATTCTGTGCAACATGAAAATCAATAGTCCACGGTCGAAGCTTATCGGTCATCTGCTTATATGCAGCATAAAATTCTTCCGATGAACAATCAGCGTTTACGAGAGCATGCTCTGGAGCGTTATAACCTTGAAGGTATAAATAGGTATGTGCCAAGTCAGCCTGAAATCCAAGCGTTTCTGGCATCCCAACTCCTTCAAGGACATCAAGCATGTCACGCCAAGAGTGCATTCCGGCCCAACAGATCTCTCCTTCTGCCGCAAGTCTCTGTCCATTATCAGCTGCAATTTTCGCTGCTTCCTGAAAGGTCTCAACAATCTTCGCAGTTCCGGCCTTGGCATCTTCACGCCATTTAGCAACACCAAACTCCGCTGAATCTATTCGTATAACGCCATATTTTCTAACACCACGCTGCTCAAATACTTTCGCAATCCGACACGCCATTGTGACTGCTGACAAGAATTTATCTCGTGCGGCCCTATCGCCCATTGCAGAGTCACCAATTGTGCCTGGCCAAACAGGTGCAACAAGTGAACCAATAGAAAAACCATGACTTGCAATTTTGTCAGCGATCTTGAAAAGCTCGTCGTCCGTTGCTTCCGGATTTGTATGCGGCAAGAACAAAAAATAGTCAATGCCATCAAATTTTTGACCATCCACCTCTGCGGCAGCTGTAAGTTCCAACATTCGATCCAACGATATTGGTGGCTCCTGACCTTCGTCAGTTCCTTTCCCAACAAGACCCGGCCACATTGCATTATGAAGTTTCGGACTCGCGTGAGACATTTATATTTTCCTTCCATTCATGGGCAGATCTCCATAGACATCTAGGCCAAGATAGTGTGGTGCAACCAGTGGTGCAGGACTTGTGCTTCTACCAGCTGTGAAGCCATCAACGGCAGTTTCTTTCATTGTGACCTTCGCTCCCGACCGAACTGTAAACTTTTTGAATTCAAAAGCTGTCGGCCATCGCTTAAAGCTCTTCCGACAATGCTTCCGACGTTTTTAGCTTCGGAAAGAATCACGATCAAAACACGGTTAGCCTTGGTCATGATCCTGGATACCCCTACGACAACTGGACAAAAGCACGCTTAATGCTGGTATCTTTGTACGATTCGACGTCGAATGCTGCAAGGAGCAGCATACTTCGTTTTACATACTTTACGGAACAAACGACGCGTATTGTCACCAGTACCGATAAAAACGTAAGACTTCAACAAATGTAAACAATCAAGTTTATTGAACTAATATCACGAGATTTCGTGACTCCCGATGAAAACAAACCTTCACTTCAAGGACCGGAAATGGGCATAGCTTCTTCAAGAACACGATTTGATATACGAGCCGCGGTTTTTGATCTCGATGGTTTACTCGTTAACACAGAGGAACTTTATCAGGATGTAGGTACTGAGTTACTAAGACGCCGGGGCAAAACATTCGACGCGGACCTGCTCGACGCAATGATGGGGCGTCCTCAGCAAAAGGCATTGTCAATTATGATTGATTGGCATGAACTGGATGATACTGTTCAATTCCTTGCTGATGAAACAAAAGAGATATTTCAGACACTTCTTTCTACCCGACTCGCACTCATGCCTGGTGCTAAAAACCTGATAGAGCATATTCGACTACTCAATATCTCCATGGGAGTTGCAACAAGTAGCGGACCTGAGTTTGCACACGATGTACTCTCCCGCGTTGAACTTCTTGATGCTTTCAGCTTCGTCCTTACCTCTACTGATGTCATTGCAGGAAAACCAGACCCAGAAATCTATCACTTAGCTGCTAAGACAAGCGGTACTCAACCTGAGAGAATGCTTGTCTTCGAAGATTCAGAAACTGGATGTAAAGCTGCTGTTGCTTCTGGTGCAATCACTGTAGCTGTCCCATCAGGCCATAGTCGCCGGCATTCTTTTTCCGGAGCCGAACTTATTGCAACATCTCTTGCTGATGCTCGGATTTATGAACTGCTCAATTCTCACGTTGAAAGAAAAAACTCTGACAACTCTTGATCTACTTTTTCTTCCCCGTCGGTACTGGGTCCATTACCTCAAACAGTTTCCTACGTTTGTTCCATGAAGGCTGGACTCTTGATTGCACCTTCCAAATCGACACATTATCAAGCTCAACATTTCCATTCTTTGGACCTGCGAGGCCAAGCCCATTGCCACCGCTGGAGTTTGCCTTCGCCAGACATTCATGCTTGACATACCAGGCAGGCCCATCAACGAACTGAATCACAAACTCGTCACCCTTGAGCTCTGCTAATGCGTGATACCACTTTCCAGGCGCATATTTAAATTCGTCCGACTCGGCTACCTTGAGTGTCTCGTGGTCAACGATTACAAAAGTGCCTTTGCTACTAAACTTTACTCGACAGACATGATGTCCAAATTCAATGAAGGGAACGATGTCCGATTCCTCACCACCGATGAAGCGAAAGGAAAAACCTGCAACAAACTCTGGTGGAGTGACCGGTACACTCACACGGGGCTCATATCCATAATGGTGTGTTCGACTTGCCTGATATTCATCCGAAGAGGGTCGGCCTCGCAAGACTCCGTCTTCTACAGACCAACGCGTACCCTGTCGTTTCTGCCAGTTCGTTTTCTTGACTGGTCCACTTTTCGAAAACGTTTCCTGCAACACACTCTTGTCGGGAATTACCATAACTGGCCGTAGCGTGTCCCAATCCGCTGCCAAACAGGCTGGCATCACAGAAATCACCCCTAAGCTTACAAGCAACATTCTGTTTGAGGCCATTTTCATTACTATTCTTCCGATTTGGTGAAATTCTTCTTTACTCGAGATGTTTAGACACACATCTCTCAGACAACAATACAGTAATCGGTCCGTATGCGTATT
>Ga0233437_1003896_pt1 | contig 18634 bp, 16 predicted proteins | sample SI_122_August201_FD_182714 | JGI IMG/M metagenome (GOLD analysis project Ga0233437, IMG submission 182714) | Seawater microbial communities from Saanich Inlet, British Columbia, Canada - SI_122_August2016_200_MG | ecosystem: Environmental > Aquatic > Marine > Inlet | place: Canada: British...
GCTGCCAAGCCCCATGTCCGGATCAATGACTGCCAGACTTGGAAAAATATTGAATTTAACCGAGAAAAGACTGATCAGAATATAGGCGATGAAAAATTCCGGGAAAGAGATAAATGACAGCGTGGTGGTGGAGATCAACTTATCAAAAAAAGTATTCCTATAAAATGCCGCAAGCATACCCAGAATAATCGCCAGGGGAATTGCGATCACTGCCGTGGAAAAAGCTAGAAACAATGTGTTGGCAAACCGCCAGCCGATTAACCCTGCAACAGGCCTGCCATTTGCAAGCGAATTGCCGAATTCACCATGAACAAAATCATTGAGCCAGGCACCATAACGAATATGCGGAGGCAGATCCAGTTTGAGTTCTTTTCGAAATGCCTCTACCGTCTCTGGTGTTGCACTTTGCCCCAGAACGGTTTGTGCAACGTCCCCAGGCAATGCCTCTACTCCGATAAAAATAATAAGCGAGATAATAAATACAGTTACCAGGCTTGCCCCAGTTCGTTTGAGAATTAAAATTAATACGTTTTTCATAAATGAATCCGATTTTTTTAATTATTGCTATTTTCCATAAATACATATCGAACACTTATAGGTTTGTCAAATGTGTATTTTTATTTTAACACCCCGCTTAGCCTATAGCTGTAAAGTTTTTGTCCGAAGATCATATGAAAAAACTTGTGTCGGTTCCAGCGCTAATACATCCTTCCACATTGATTCCACAAGATGGTATGCTGTGTTGCAACCGACAATACTATAGCTGATAATTACCGGGCCGATAATTACCGCCTGAGCATGGGTGGGTAATAGACTGCTCATGTTTTTGCCTCCTGATAGTATAAAGTTTCTTATTGCATCTTAATTTAGAATTGAAACATACTATTAACAAATGGTGCCTTGTGAAAAAGCAATTTGTGTGCCAGATAAATTTGAAATTTTATAATAGCGTGATTTAATAGAATTTATTGAGTTATATCAGTTGGTGTAAAATAAAATTTGATTCAAATATGATTTAATCATGCCTTGGCAACATGCTGAAATCAAACAATATTGTTTATATTGGCAAGATTTTTCAATTTTGATTCAATAAAATTTGTTATAATATCGGTTGGTTATGCCTGAAATTGTTTTCTTAAAAATCAATAGTGAATCAAAAAGCGATTATGACGGCCATATAGTTTGGCTTGACAAAAAAATCAATAAATGGATATTTTGCTTGTGGCAATCAATGCATAACTCAAAAGAATAAATTTAACGACATCTTTTAAATTGGTATTATTTATCCAAATACTTTAACTATAAATTAGCCGCAATTTGAAATCAGAGATCAGCATAAGCCTCTCTGTAAAGGCCTTCTAATTTTTCCTGGATTGGGATACGCGGGCTTCCATATGTATTATCATTTTCAAGGGTTGTTTTGGCCATTTTGGGGATCATTAATGACTTCATCTGCCACTAAAAAAACTTTTTTACCCCCCAGCTGCTGGGCGTAAGTGCCTGTATCTCGGACGACTCCGCGACCAAAGATTACCCTTTCCGGGCCCATGAACAAACTTTCTTTAAGTGTCATTTCTTTTCTCCTGCATGGCACAAATCTCCCTTCTATCTTTTTGTTATTTCTTTTTTGCGGTTTCTGACAAAAGTCTTTAATTCCTTTTCAATATCCGGGTCAAGAAATGGTTTTTCATAGGATGCCAAGCGTTGGATTTTATATTCTGTTGCTCTTTCCCAGATCTGCTTTTTACCTTTTTTTTGCCAATTGTCATATCCCCCCCGCACGGCCAGTTTGGGGATAAAAAATTCTTTTTTGAACTGAAAAAATGTTTCAGGGAATGTCAGGTAAGACCCGCCGATACCGGCTTTTTTGATTTGATCCATGGCAATGGTTTCATCGCTCACTTCCATGGGCCTTAAAATACTTCTTACATATCCGCAGGTTTCTTCGTCAATTAAAAATTTTTCAAAACTCATGGCATTGAAACAGGCTAAAATACCGCAGGCCTGATCCATCATGTTAACCCCTGATGTAAGAGCGGTAAACAGACTGATGGAAGACTCAATCCCAGCTTGCATATCCGGAAAAAATGCGTCCGTGATTGATCCGCCGGATTTGCATGGTAGACCATAAAAATTTGCAATCTGGGTAATGGCCTTTGTGTGAATTATGGCCTCGGCCCCCCCCAGGGCCATGCCGCCGGTGCGCATATCCGTTGAACAGCATACGTTGCCAATCACACAGGGGACCCCTGGATTAATTATCTGGGCAAGAACAATACCTGCCAGTGTTTCTGCACAAAGGATGGCTAAACAGCCGGGAAGCGTAACAGGTCCTGTACTGCCCGCCTGTACAATACTGGGGAACTGCAAAGGTTGCCCCAGACGCGCATATTCAATGAGGGCGCCTGCCATCTCTTCAGAATAAATCAAAGGAGAGATGGGATTGATTTTAGACACCGTGACGGGTCTGTTTTGAATTTTATCCCTTCCGCCCCAGAGAATACTGAGCATCTCAATATTGTCAATGGCTTTTTGTCTGTCCTGGGGGCTTGCCATGGTGGCTTTGTCCGTATACAAAAGGTTGGCTAAAAACATATCAAGATGGGAGATATCCGGAGGAATATCAGAAGGCATTACCATCAGATAACCCATCATGTCAAGATGCTCGGATGTATGTACCAATTTGCAAAATTCAATATAATCTTCCATCAATGCATTCCGCTGATCCCCATTATTATCTATGATAAAAGGCGCTCCCCATCCGGGCAGCAGTGCAAAGTCCTTACCCCCTATGGCCACATCCTTTTCAGGATTTCTTGAACGGACAATAAACCGGGAAGGTGCCGTGGAAAGATATTCCATAGCCTGTTTTTCCTTAAAGCAAACAGTTTTACCGTGGACTTTAAACCCATTTTCCTTAAAAATTTCCAAGGCTTCGGGGTCATGAAAAGCGACCCCGATATCCTTAAGAATTTCCATGGCTGCATCGTGAATTTTATTTATTTCAAATTTACTGAAGTCCGTCATTCGTTGAAACATGAAAAATCTCCTTTGTTGAAACTTTTAAAACGTATCCCTTGATTTCAATGGCCGATAAAATGTGAAAAGCAAACTGTTTACCATCCGTAGTTTAACACTGCTAAATCATCTAATCCACTAACGCACTAAGCTCCTTTAGAATGGGGTCGAAATGCGGATTGACATGTGCGTAGACTTTTTCATTAAGCTTTTTATAAAATTTTGTGTTTTCAAGATTGGGCTTAAATTCATCATCCTTATGAACCATTTTTTCTACAGCTTGTTCATATGAATCAAAAGCGTTGACTGCCATTCCTGCGTTGATGACACAGCCGATAGCGGCCGAGCCTTTCATTTGATTGCGGCTGGTGGGCACACCGAATATATCGGCAAAAATCTGCATGAATACATTAGAATTGGCCCCTCCACCTGAAACAATCAGATGTTGGATTGGGGTATTCAGCTCCTGATTCATTTTATCCATATGATTTTTTACAGTGAATGCGATACCTTCTAAAATGGAGCGATAGATATGAGCCCGGGTGTGACGCCCGTCAAATCCAAACATCACGCCTTTACGATATACGGCTTCCACAGGGGGGGCCCAGTCATGAATCGTTAAAAGACCTTCGCAACCGGCCGGGATTTTCTGGGCCTCCCTGTTAAATAATTCTTCAATGGTTATCCCTTGATTTTTCGCTTCATCAATGATGCCTTCACCAAATTGATCACAAAACCAGCTGATGGTCCACATGCCCCGCCGAACACCCATGCATTCATACAGGTAACGGCCTGGAACAGATGCCTGGAATGCCCAGAAATTTTTTGCCTCTTTCATATTTTCACGACCATGGACCAACGCGCCGATATATGTTCCTAAAGAAATAAGTCCGATACCCGGGGCAAGAGAGCCAGCACCCAATGCTTCCACTGCCTTGTCATGGGCAGTGGCAACTACGGGTATCCCTGGGGGCAGGCCAATGGTCTTTCCCGCTTCATCGCTCAAAACCCCGAGGATCTCCCCGGGTTTCACTACATCAAACAGCATCTCTCTTGGCACATTGCATTCTTTGATCAGTTCATCGTCCTTACTCCAATCCAAGGTATCATTATCCATTGGCCACCAGCCAATATAGTTGGCACAGGTATCTTTAAACTCATTTGTCAAACGATGGGTGATATAGCCGGAGGTGGTTGTGACATATCTCACATCGCCATAGGCGGCCTTGTGTTCATAGGGTGTATTGAGACGTTTATCCATCCAGTCAATCACAGGATAGGCAAGTTGCCCGTTTTCCTTGAGCAGTACCCGGCAGCACCGGATGATACAAATGCCAATGGACAGGATATCTTCGGCACTTCCTTTCACCTCTTCGTTAAACCGTGTCATCACACGATGAAAGGCAATTTTAAGCGAATCCCAAAGGTCGTCATCCGGATGTTCCGCCAGTTGCGGAGCCGGAATATCCATTTTCCGCAGGGCTTGACTGCCTTGGCAAACAATATTGCCCTCCAGATCTATTATGATTACCTTGGCGCTTTGGGTGCCGACATCCACCCCCATTAGATATTTTTTAGCCATTCTTCGTTTTCCATTTAAAGTGGGTTTCCATTTAAAGTAGTTGTCATTGTGTGTTTTTATTATTTACAGGAATCCAGCATATTGTCGGGATTCCATAATCCATAAGGGTCAAGTTGTTGCTTTACGCTGCCAATCACTTTCAGAGCTTTCGGTAAAGGAATGGAGGCAAATAAATCCTTATTGATTTTACCAACACCATGGGCTGTCACAATACTGGCTTTTTGGGTATCAATTTTTTTTGTCCACTCTTTTATAAGCGCCCTGCCCTTTTTAAATTCCTGATAATTTTGAGGCAGTATATTGATATGAAGATCCCCACATGCGGCATGACCGAAAATGGCAGCTTTGAGGCCATGGGTCTGCAGATCTTGTTGGACCATCTCAAGTCCTTCGGACAAAGAAACATTTTCAAGACGCATGTCCGTCCCAAGCTTGATGATCCGGGAATCTTTCAGCCTGGCCTTGTCAATTAACCAGTTAACACATTCAGCAGCAGCATGAAGGAAGATATGAGGCCGCTCAATCTCAATCTCACCGCAAAAGGCCCAGGTGTTGTCCGGATCACCACCGCATTGAACCGCTGTTTCCAACAGCATTTCAGATAGTGCTTCAACGGATTTGGTATGGTTTCCGTGAATTTCCACATACACTGCCGCGGTAAATATTTTGTCTATATCCGGTAATTGTTTTACCCTTGTGTTCACCTGTTTATAGTCTTGGATACAATCCAGTGTGGTTTTATCCAGAAACTCAATGGCAGCAATGTTTGTGGCCGTGTCCGATTCCATTGTTTGTCTTTTTTGTCTGGGTTTAATCCCAAAAATAAAATCAAGAGCGCAGGACTGATGCTCAAAGAAAAAAACAATACCCCATCGCTCTTTGGGCAAAGGCAAAAGAGATAAGTTCAATTCCGTAATCACGCCAAACATGCCTTCACTGCCAAGGTAAAGATCCATAAGATCGTATGGCTCTGTAAAATGATCGGAAGACTGCCCTTGAAATAGTGCCGGATCCAGTTCAATTGCCCGGCCTCCCGGTATAGGACAGGCCCCTTGCGAAAAATTATACTGGCCTCTCCTGATTGAAACAATTTCTCCATGGGTGTCAACCACACGAATACTCTTGATATGAAGACGGGCAGGTCCATAAAAAAATGAGCAGATGCCCCGGCTGTTGTTTGCGGCAATGCCGCCAATAGATGCCAATCCTTCCGAAGGATCAGGCGGCCAGAAAAGCTTGCCTTCCTTCTTAAAGGCTTCCAAATCCTTGAGCGTTTTTTTATCCCACCCCTCACCATTAAAACGGCCATTAACAATCTGTTCATTCAGTTCGGATAGGCAGATCCCCGGTTGCACCCGTATGGAAAATTGACCGTTTGGATCCCGTTCCAGACCTGTCACTTTTATCATCTTTGACAGGTTTAGAATATGGCCGCCCATGGGTACTGCTCCACCTGTAATTCCCGTCCTGCTGCCCTGGACTGTTATGGGTGTTTTCTGTTTTAAAAGGAGTTTTACAATGGTCTGGACCTGTGTTTCATTTTCCGGGAAAGAGATACTTTCTGCCTTTCCACAAATTCGGGACTCATCTTTTAAATAGTCTTTGTGAAGGTCTTGTAAGGGCAGAATTAAATTGCACACCTTTCTGACTTTGGCCTGGTCTTTGGCTTTGCCCGGGTCTTTGGCTTTGATCATGACTCAATCCCTGATCCAGCCCTGTCGTGAAGCCCTTTTTTTTCATTATCGGCTTTGATCACCTTTTCCAATTCAAGAAGAAATTCCTGAAGATCGCCAACAATACCGACATCTGCCATCTGAAAAATCGGGGCCTTTTTATCAATGTTGATGGCAACGATAAAGGCACTTTTTTTAATGCCTGTGCTAAAAACGCCCGTACCGGAAACACCTGCTACAATACAAATCTTTGGCGATATGATCAACCCGGATGCACCGATCAACCGGTTCATATCAATCCAGGCATTCATCACCACGGGACGACTGGCACCCAGTTCTGCACCAATGGTATTTGCAATGCCCTGCAAAACATCCATGGTTTCTTTGTTGTTTACTCCCTGTCCCACCACAAGCACCAGATCTGCATCAACTAAATCCGAACCCGGTTCATCGCAAATTGTCCGGCTTTCTTTTATCCAGGCAGGTTGAATCTGATCCAGTTCGCACGCTTCTATGCTCACAGATTTACAGGGGATCATTTTTACTGGACAAAATACTTGTTTAGCCACTGACAGGCAACAGGGAAAAGAGTCTAAAACAAACAGTGCCGTCAAATTGTTCCCATACAAGGGCTTTATAATCTCAAGGCTACCTGATTTCAAACTGCATTCTTCAACCTGAAGACAGGAACTGCCTTTCAGTCGATAGCCCAGGCGACTTGCAAGTTCTTGTCCCAGCCCGTCGCTTGCAAACACCAGCATATCCATTGGATATTGGCCCATTAAACGCTCAAGCAGTTGAAGGTAGGATTCCGGAGAATGAACATTTTCCAGCCTTATCAGTTTAATGCCTGATAAAGGACTACCTATTTTTGGGAATACTTTGGGTTTTGGATACTGGTAAAACAGCCACATTTCCACACTACAAAACCCTGTCTCAATCGTGTCCAGCATTGACTGTATTTCATGGGCCTGCTGTTGTAATGAAATACTGTTGGCATTTAACACGATTGCGGCTTTCATTAGGGCAACCGCTTTTTTAAGTATTGATGATAGAGTTGTTCGGCCTGATCCCGGCCCGTTTGTCCTTCCAGAAAAATACAGGGCGGGTTGACCTTTTGCCTGTGTAAGTTAATAAGGGTTTTGTCTGTGTTGAACCATTCCTTATTGGGTCCTACTTTATTTAGCCCTACCTTATGGGGCCCTTCCTTATTATCCAGTTTAAGATCATGCTCGGACAAAAGAGTCACCTGCTTTTTTTTAGCCTCTAACTTCTGTTTCAGGTTTGGAATACGCAGATAAGGAGAGTCCTTAGAATTACCGATGATAAGCACCATGGGCAACTTGACTATTTGAACCAAACTTGCCCCATCAATCCTGCTTGTCACTTTCAAAAAATCAGGTGATTCAGTTTTTATCACATCCGTTACCTCTCGAATGCAGGGCCATCCCAATTGTTCAGCAACAAGGAAGCCGGTTTGGCCATTGTCACCTTCCCCTCCCTGCATTCCAAAAATGACAAGCTGATGCGCATTGTGATTCATATATGCTGAAATCAAATGGGATATGGACAAGGGACTAAATCTCAAGGCCAGCTTCTTGTTGGGGCAAATTCGTACGGCATGGTCATACCCCACGGCAATTAAGTGTTTGAGAAAAAGATCGGCTTTCTCGTCATCAATGGTTAAGGCTGTGAGTTCTGCCGTATCAGCGGTTTTCTCCAAAGGCCTGGAAAGCTTTAAAGCCATTTCCAATGCACTTTCTTCAAAACAATTGAAGATACTGCGGACAAAACGGGTATCAACAACATAGTGCTCATCCCATTCCCAGTCTTTAGGGGACATTCTGTCATAATCTGCTATAATTTTAAAACAGACTGCAATTTTCATTATTCCACCGGATAAATGGTTCCTGTGTTCATAATACCATTGGGATCAAACTGATCTTTTAACCCTTTTAAAATATAATAAGCCGACCCGTGCTCCTGCTTTGTCCAGGGGGTCCTGTATTTACCAATACCATGATGGTGGACCATTGAACCGCCGGCCTTCAGGGTTTCTTCTACAATCAAGGCGTTTATGGCGATATGATACTTATTGATTTCTTCTTCTGGTTTACAATTCTTTACATCGTAGTCGTATACAAAGTATAGATTGGTTCCCGTCTGGTAACTATGGGATGAGTGGCCTCCGAGCATGGTCAAATCATCCATATGGGGATAGTCTTCCCGTATCCTTTTAAGGGCGTTTTCATAAATGATGTTGATACAATCCCAGTTACCGGAAACTTCCGTGGTGTATGCCAAATGCTGAGTTTTTCGAATAAGCTCGCGCTCCTGGGCAATTTTTTCCGGTCCCCAGTTTAAATGATTAAACCAGTTTTCAATAATTTTACCATCAATGGGTGTACACTCCTCATACTTTCCAACATATTTTTCGACTAGGGCTGCAATCCCTTGGGCCGTGGCACCGGCAATGCGCTCATTGCCTTCTGCCATGAACATTAAAACGCATTTATCCGGAGCAAACTGGTCAAAGTTATGTTGAGCACCATCTTCCGCATCATAAAGACGTGCAACAGAAGGGCGATAGCCTTCCACCATGACTTCCCGCAGGATCTTAAAACCCATAGACATGTCATCCAACGCCCATGCAAGAAATTGGTTGTTTTCAGGAAAGTATTTGTAAATTTTAACAGTTACTTCCGTGATATAGCATAAAGCGCCTTCATTACCGATAATCACGTGACGGATATCCGGACCACACGCCCTTCTGGGAACATTTTTAATCCGGGTGATATCACCATTGGGAAATACTGCTTCCAACCCTATAACCATATCCTCAATTCCACCATAAAGAGTAGAAAACTGTCCAATACTGCGGGTTGCAACCAGCCCTCCCATATTTGCCAGGGGTTTGGACTGGGGGGAATGACCAGTGGTCAAGCCTTGCTCTCGGAGACGGTCTTCGAACTCACCCAGATTTACCCCGCACTGAGCTGTTGCCTGCATATTCGTGGAATCAATATTAATTATTCGATTCATTTGCGAACCATCAAGAACCACTGAATTTTCAACAATGGTTTCAAGGCCGCCCTCCGTGGCTGTCCCCCCGGTACGGGCAACACTATTGACTTTATTTTTGTTTAAGAATTTCAACACTTCAGAAACCTGTTTTGTGTCTGCAAGTTTCACCACTGCTGCTGGAATCGGTGTGGTATAAATACCAAAAATTGTTTCCAATTTTTTATACCGGTCATAGCTGTTTTCCTTTAATACCTGCTCATCTGTGATCACACGATCCTGACCTGCAATATCTATTAAATGATCAACAATGGCTTGCCTGGTTAATGTCATTTTAATTCCTTTTAATGAATTGTGAATTATTAAAATTTAATATTATAGTGTTGGGTGATTGCCTTAAAGACTATCGTACCCGGTAGCCACCGTCAACAACAAGCACATGACCATTGACATAATCTGCGGCCCGGCTTGCCAGAAACACAGCAGTTCCCATCAAGTCCTGGAGTTCACCCCACCGATTGGTTGGAATATGGTCCAGGACTCTTTGATTGGTTTCAGGATTGCTCCTTGTGGCAGTGGTCAGTTCCGTGGCATAGTATCCTGGTGCAATACCGTTTACCTGGATATTATATTGTGCCAGTTCATCGCAATAGGCTTTGGTCAAACCGGCAATACCGTGTTTGGTTGCGGCATATGCAGCAGATCCCTGGCCTCCCAGATAAGAAAACAAAGAACAGATATTGATCATTTTACCGCTTTTTTGAGGGATCATTATTTTGGCGGCTTCATGACTTAATTCAAATGCAGCGGTAAGGTTTACTGCTATCATGGGGTCCCAGTCATTGCGGTCAAATTCCAATACTGAATTCGCCCTGCAAATCCCGGCGTTATTCACTAAAATATCAATCGTTCCAAACTTTTTAACACAGGTATCGATGATTTTTTTTGCAGCACCTTTTTTTGTGATATCAATCTCCACCAATTCAACGGCATTTCCCTGTTTTTCTATTAATTGCCTAGTTTCCCCTTCATCCATGACAGCGCTTGGAATGAAAAGATTGGCTCCGGCTTTTGCCAAAGCCGTGGAAAAAGCTAGCCCAAGTCCACTGTTCCCTCCTGTCACGATGGCTGTTTTTCCTTTTAAGGAAAAAAAATCCATGGAAAACTCATCAATATTCATTGGTTTAAACTCCCTTTAAAAAACGGTTTAAAATATGAAACTTTTTTTACTTGACTTAAATGCCTATCCCCGCTCTGCTGGTTTGAATTCACCTTTCTTGAAAAAGCAAAACACTCTCAATATTCGCCACAAATAATCCATAGTTTGATTTTTGTAAAGTACTTTCCTAAACTATTAAAAAATAGGGGCTGAAAAGACTTGTTTTTTGATGCCTCTTTGTGAAATTGTGTATAAAACTTATTATCAATTAAAAAAATATCACAGGAGAATCATGCGACTAATAGATGCCGCCAAACCGTTTGATCTGGTTGTCATAGGCGGAGGGGTCACGGGTGCAGGCGTTTTTCATGAGGCTGTGAACAAGGGGCTTAAAACCATTCTCCTGGAAGCAAAAGATTTTTCATGGGGGACTTCAAGCCGTTCTTCAAAAATGGTTCATGGCGGGCTTCGATATTTAAAACAGGGCAAATTTCTTTTAACAAGATCGGCTGTAAGAGAAAGAGAGCGTCTTTTAAAAACCTATCCAGGTCTTGTAAATCCCTTAAATTTTTTAATGCCGATTTATAAAGACCACGGACCTTCAAAATCATCCATGAAAATAGGGCTTTCAATTTACAGCTTTTTGGCAGGACAAAAACAGCATCAAAGTTTTACTAAAAACCAGACTCTTGAATTTATTCCACAGATAAGAAAGGACAACCTTGTTTCATCCGTGGGTTTTAAAGATGCCCAGGTGGATGATGCAAGGCTTGTCTTAAGACTTATAAATGACGGCTGCCTAGCCGGCGGTGTCGCATTGAATTATACAAAGGTCATTGGTATTGAAAGGGATAAAAAAGGCCATGTTGCTGCCATAAATGCCCTTGATACCCAGACCGGTCATACAGCTGAACTTAAAACAAAGGCCGTAATAAATGCCACGGGGGCCTGGGCAGAACAGTTTCACCCATCTCCTGAAAAAAGGCATCATCTGAGACCTTTAAGGGGAAGCCATCTTATTTTCCCCAAAAGTATTCTGCCCCTGGACAGGGTCATCAGTTTTGCCCACCCAAATGATTTAAGACCGGCTTTCATGTTTCCATGGAATGGATGCAATATCCTTGGGACAACTGAAGTTGACCATGAAAACAACCTTGATAAAGAGCCCTTTGTCACTGAAGATGAAGCATCGTATTTAATTGACGGATTGCAATTTATTCTTCCGGGCCTTGATATTACTTTAAAAAATTGTGTCGCATCCATTGCCGGCATAAGACCGATTCTTTCCAAAAAGAAGAAAAAGGCATCCAAAGAATCAAGGGAACATGTGGTTTGGGAAGACAAAGGTCTTGTGACTGTGACGGGTGGAAAACTAACCACATTCCGCATTTTGGCACTGGATGCCCTGAATGCTGCAAAAAAATATCTTCCAAAACATTTAGAAACAAAGCACTTAAAAACAAAATCAGGGAAAAAAGCTCCAAAACCAGATATGACCCCCGATATGAATCCGGAAATGAACCTTGATTTCCCCAATATTTCTGAAAATATCAGACAAAGACTTTATGGCCGGTATGGTCAAATGGCAGGGGAAATTTTAAAAAATAATGATGACAAGAGCTTTTCTCCCATAGCCAATACATCAAGTCTCTGGGTTGAGATCAGCCATGCAGCCCAGCATGAAAATATCCACAACCTTTCGGATCTGATGTTAAGAAGGGTAAGAATAGGGCTTTTTCTTCCCCATGGTGGTAAAGCATATCTTGATAAAATTGAAAAAATATGCAAACCCTTTCTTTCATGGGATCAAGAGCGCTGGGCAAATGAAAAAACTATTTACATAAACCTTTGGCAAAAATATTATTCCCCACCCAATGGCAGGAAATAGAGGAAAAAATTAAAATATGGTAAGACAGAACCTATCATAAATTTTAAGGAGCCTTGTTTTGGTCGACAAAACATTACTTGCAATAGACTGCGGAACCCAGAGCCTCAGGGCGATCATTTTCTCAAAAAAAGGGGAACTCCTTGAGAGTGTGCAAATTGAATATGAACCCTATTTTTCCAAACACCCGGGATGGGCGGAACAAGACCCTGAGCTGTATTGGAATAGTCTTGCCAAAGCCTGTCAAAAGCTTAAATCCTTAAACAGAGAACTTTTTTTAAATATTGCCGGTATCGGGATAACATCCCAAAGAGGCAGTATGGTCAATGTTGATGAAAAAGGTAACCCTTTAAGACCTGCTATCATTTGGCTTGACCAGAGGAAAGCCCGACCTTTTTTTGCCATTAAAGGGTTATTGAATCTGGGATTGAAGATGGTGAACCTTGAAAAACTTATTGTGGGAATTCAAGCAGAAGGCAAATCCAACTGGATCCGACAAAATCAGCCTGAGATCTGGGAAAAAACCCATAAATATCTTCAGCTTTCAGGGTTCTTAAATGTCAGGCTCACGGGTAATTTTGTTGATTCTGTTGCTTCCCAGATCGGGCATATTCCCTTTAGCTATAAAAAGCAGACCTGGGCAAAAAAATATGAGCTGCCGGCCATACTTTTCCCCATAGAAAAAGAAAAACTGCCGCAGATTGCCATCCCGGGGGAAATCCTGGGAACAATAACGTCCCGGGCAGCAGAGGCAACCGGTCTTGAAAAGGGAATCCCCGTGATTGCATGCGGTTCGGACAAAGGGTGCGAAACCCTTGGTGCAGGGGTGATAACACAAAACATGGCAAGCCTTAGTTTCGGGACTATTGCAACAGTTCAGACCACTTCTGACAAATATTTTGAGGCCATCAAATTATTGCCTGCCTATCCTGCGCCCGTACCCGGTTCTTTTAATTCTGAAATTGAAATCTTCAGGGGTTTCTGGATGATTACCTGGTTTAAAAAGGAGTTTGCCCAAAAGGAAGTTGAACAGGCAAAACAAGCCGGCATCCCTGCTGAAGAAATCTTAAACCAATTTTTAGCTAAGACCAAACCTGGTGCCATGGGACTTGTTGTACAGCCTTATTGGAGCCCCGGCATTGGCCAGCCAAAAGCAAAAGGTGCCATGATCGGTTTTGGAGATGTGCACACAAAATCCCATATCTATCGTGCTGTTATTGAAGGGCTTGGGTTTGCACTTTGTGAAGGCAAAGATAAAATAGAGAAAAAAACAAAGATCAAAATCGAAAAAGCGGCTGTTTCAGGCGGTGCCTCCCAGAGTGATGAAATCTGTAAAATTACTGCAGATATTTTTAATATTCCCATGGTCAAGGGCAGAACCCATGAAACCTCCGGACTTGGAGCTGCCATTATAACTGCCATGGGCATTGGTATGTATTCAAGCCTTGATGAAGCCATTGACAATATGATTAAAATCAAACGGGTTTTTGAGCCTGACCAGAATAATGTTAAAATCTATAAAGAGCTTTACTCAAAGGTTTACAGTAAAATGTATCAAGCACTTGAACCCTTATATTCACAAATCCAGCAAATCACAGGATATCCAAAATAATTATCATGAAAAAACCAACCCCATTCATACCAAAATGGCAGAACAAGGCCCCTGAAAAAGGATCATTCAGATCTATCCTGAAATGGGGGGATCCAAATGAATATAAAAACCCGAGCATGGGCTTTTTAAATGTAATAAAACAAGGTCTTGGTCTTTCTGATTCAGATTTTAAAAAGATGCAAAAACTGGGTGAAGAAAAGATAAAAGATACCAGGGTCTCCATGATTTCTGAAAGTGCCATCCTTTTGTTTGAAAATATAGTGGGAAAAGAAAACCTTTTTGTTGATACCTATGAAAGACTAAAATATTCAAGCGGCAAGGCCATGGAAGATATCTACAAGTTAAGGGAGAATATTGTCGATAAGATACCCGACCTTGTACTGCACCCACGGGACAAAGAAGATGTGAAAAAAATAATTGGTCTTTGCAATGATAAAAAAATACCTGTTCATGTATATTCAGGGGGAAGCTCTGTAACCTTTGGTCTTGACTGTCCAAAGGGAGGAGTGACCCTTGTCATGTCAACTCATATGAATAAAATGCTGGGGTTTAATGAAAAAAACCAGACCATCACCGTGCAGCCGGGCATGATGGGGCCTTTTTATGAAGATCTTTTAAACCATGCCAAAAAAAAACTGGGTACAAAAAAACGATATACAGGGGGGCATTATCCCCAGTCATTTGAGTATTCTTCCGTGGGCGGATGGGTGGTGACCCTGGGATCCGGCCAGGCATCTTCATATTATGGTGATGCCTGTGATCTTGTCATCAGCCAGGAGTATGTCACCCCTTCAGGCTCTTTTAAAACCCATGAATATCCCGGTACTGCAACAGGCCCTAAGGTAAATGACATCATGAAAGGTTCTGAAGGGTGCTTCGGGGTTCTTGTTGCAGTTACAATGAAAGTATTCTCGTACAATCCTGAAAATTCCAAAGCATTCACATTTATGTTTCCTGATTTTGAAAAAGCTGCCAAAGCTGCCAAACAGATCTGCCAGGATGAATTTGGAATGCCTTCCATTTTAAGGATCTCCGATGCTGAAGAAACAGATGTGGCAATGAAAATGTATGGGTTAAAAGATGGTATTTTAGATAAATTCATGGGGCTTAAAAATCTCAAACCCGGCCAAAGATGTCTTTTAATGGGTAAAACTAACGGAGAAAAAAACTTTTCAAAAAATGTAGCAAAACAAGTCAAAAAGATCTGTAAAAAAAACAAAGGACTTTATCTTACGGGCTATCCCATGAAAAAATGGTATAAGGGACGATTTTCAGACCCTTATATGCGCGATGCCTTAAATGATTTTGGCGTGCTCATTGACACACTTGAATCATCTGTAACCTGGGATAATATCCACAATCTTCACAAACAGGTTCGGGCCTATATAAAGAGTTTTCCCAATACCATCTGCATGACCCATGCCTCTCATTTCTACAGCCAGGGTACAAATCTTTACTTTATTTTTATCACAAACATGAAAGACATAGGCGAATTCAGGACATTCCAGCAAGGGGTCATCGCGTGTATTGAAAAAAACGGTGGATCCTTAAGCCACCATCACGGCATCGGAAGAATGATGGCGCCCTGGATGGAAAAACACCTGGGAAAAGAACAGATGGATGTGTTAAGATCCATCAAAAATCATTTTGATCCAAACGGAATCATGAACCCGGGAGGCCTTGGTCTTTAGCCGGGACTAAACGCCACAAATTCCGTCATTACGATGATCCAGGGAAAAATCGTCGTTGTAAACAATCTTCAGGCAAGAAGAACAAGTGCTACAGAAAATATTTTAAGACAGGATTTATCCGCCATAGAATCCATTGAAGCGACCATTGACATCATTGATGTGGAAATGGACAAAGATCCATAGTATTTGACGGTAGGTAAAACACCCCTTGAAAGGGTCCATAAATTGCTGTCAAAACTTGATTCCATAAGGCGAAGCACGGAACGGGGGTCTGTTGTGTTAGAGGGTGACAAGAGCCTGTCCAACAAATATGTTGGACAGGTAGAGTCAATCTTTAAAAACCTACCTAAGCCATTGAAATGGCAGTCTTTTTTGATACATGACCTGATTTTATTAACCGACATTCCCTCAAATGTTCAAAAAGCATCTGTAAAACTTGACTTGAACAGGCATCTGACAAGGTTTTACGATGCCATCCAAAAAGTTTGCATTCCATTTAAAGCTTTGGATATAATAAAATAAAACTGCTATCCTTTCTGACGTGGTTCGCAAACCAGGATATTTCGTTCGTCTATTTCCAGATGGCATTTTTTTTCAAAATTACTTTTAATTGTTTGTGTGCCCGATGCAGTCGGACTTTTGTGTTTTCTAAACTGATATCAAGGATATCTGCAATTTCGCGATGGCTGAAACCCATAATATCAAACAGCAGCAAAGGAGTCCGCAGAGATTCGGGCAAAAGCTTCGTCTTCTCCTGAACACATTGAATCATTTGCTGCTTGCTGTTCCAATAGTTTTTGGAACGATAATGGGTGGATGAATATTTCAGTCTGATTGATTGAGTTTTCTTGCTGGATTTTCCTTTTGGAGTTCCGGAAATGATCTTGACATTGATTATAGGCGATGCGGAATATCCAGGAGGATGTTTTTTGGTGATCCTTTAACTGGCTCAGTTTTTTTGAACTTTAACAAATGTTTCCTGGAATCAATTGGTCAATCAGCATGATTACCGATGTATTCAGCGGCTTGTCCGATGCAATATTTTATTAAACACTGCACAACTATAAAGTTGCTTTATTCCATTAGGCGTGCTGATATAAGCGATCAAATATGGGGCTTCATTTTTTGGTAAAGAGTTTATCTTCACAAGATTTAACGCGCCAATAGACTTTATCGAAGATTGAATCCATGATGAATAAGGATGATAGATTTCCAAACAGTGAAGGCTACAGCCCAGATCTGCCATATTTGCTGATGGATGCTCATCTGTCTGCCATTCAATCGCATAGGGCAGCATTCCCCCAGCTAAGAGTCTACCATCATCAGGAAGCCCAAAATACCAACTTAAATCCCCCCGGCTAATTAACTTAGTTTTTCCAAGTGAAAACTTTGCCCGTCGTATTAACTCATTGATATTTCCAGTGTTGACGACCCAAGTTAGCAAAGTTGGCTGCATCTCAATTTGCTTCTGAATAAAAGGGTCATCTAAACCGTACCATCGTGGACTATTCGGCGATTCAATTTGATGATTTATGGTAATTACTTCAAGAAAGGCGCCATCTCCAAGCCGCATCAGGTGATTATGGGTTCCCATTTTCCTATGCACGCCACCATAGGGTATATTAACTCCCAAACAGTTTCTCACATAGTCAACTCCCTGCATGAGGTTCCCCGCTCCAATAACAAGATGATCTATTCTGGTTTGCATATTTTTCTTATAACAAAAAGGTATATGTGTGTGTTTAGACTATTATTGTAAAGATCTGGATGTCATTTAATCTGGAATGTCATCCGATCTGCAACGATAAATAAAATTGTTCTTAAAATAAGTATCAACTTTTCAAAATCGTGTAAAGAAATATTCAATTATATCATTTGGCCTATCTCAATCAAATGAACAAATCATCTACTAATCCATATTCGCAACAAAAATTAAGCGACATTCATTTTGATACACTTTGGTATGCCATGACTGGCCATTAAAACCAGGTCGATGGATTCTGATTCGATTAACTTTATGATTTCTTCAGACCTCCTATTGAGGAGTTAAGAGTGAGATCAAAGTTTGGTAATCATTTGTGCTAATGCAGACAAATCATCTTCATTTGGATGTCCTATTGCAGAATCTGCATCCTTTATCCAGACCGGAGGCTCTGGCTTTTGTTTCACCTTTTCAAGAACCTTAGAGTTCACCTCACCCTGGCAGGTAAAAACACCGGCTATTGTAGCGTTGTTTGTCAGGTTACTCGCATAGTCCACAGCGTTTTTAACATGATCCGAATTTTTTGCCGCACCATGGCTGGCAAAAAGGAAAACGTTTGAATTGTTGTTTAGTTTTGGCAAATAGTCTATCGCTTTTTGGTCAGGTTTCCCGGCCTGGAACCAGAATCCGACGGCAATCAGATCATATTCTTCACAGGGAGGGGCTTGATCCATCGGGAAGATATCTTTTTCTCCTTTTATAGTATCATATATTTTTTGGGCAAGTTTAAGAGTATTTCCGGTTTGACTGGAATATGTAATCAATGTTTTCATCTTTCTCTCCATTAAAATTATTTTCAGGTAACGGTTTTTGTGCCTAATTATGAATGATAGCAAAATACATGCCAGTATAATTATTAAAAAAGCCTCTGCTATCAGGTTATAAAAAAACTCAACTTGACAAAACTATTCTTATTTCGTAAAAATATTTTACTATTTGTCAGTAGACAAAAAATAAAAGTGCAGTATTAATACATATTAAAAACAGAGCTACGAAAGCTTGCAATTTCTTATTTTAAGAAAAATTTTGCTTTTGTAGCTTTTTTTATTTTTGGAGACAGCAATGACTGAAAAAAAATATTTAATACCTGTGTTTATCCTGTTGTTCCTGGCTTTTTTAACATCGGTTTCCGTATCCCAGCCGTTGAGAGAAATAACAGATAGCAACCATCGAGTCGTAACCATACCCATAAAAATTGACAGAATAATTTGCTCAGGACCCGGATGTTTAA
>Ga0233437_1003898_pt1 | contig 18621 bp, 10 predicted proteins | sample SI_122_August201_FD_182714 | JGI IMG/M metagenome (GOLD analysis project Ga0233437, IMG submission 182714) | Seawater microbial communities from Saanich Inlet, British Columbia, Canada - SI_122_August2016_200_MG | ecosystem: Environmental > Aquatic > Marine > Inlet | place: Canada: British...
CGCCTCAACTTCCTGTTCGTCGTAATGTAATGCCCCGGGCCACTCCTGGGGGAGATCTAAAGATTTGTCATCCGTTTTACTCATGATTTAGGTTTTTTTTAGACTTACTATTAAATGATGAAAAATGTAATTTCAATATCTAATGGAGCAATTTATAAATAAATTATGATAAAGGCAATTAAAATAGAAATGTGTATAAAGCACTTTCAAATTGTATTCTTAAATAGAGAGGGAATTATATTACCAGGATTTTCTGTAGCTTATTTAATGCTACTACTCAGCAGGACAACGAAAATCTAAATCGTTAGTTATCAACCCGTTTTGTCATGATTTTTGTTCAAAAAAAACAAAAATCCCGCCAAAACTACCGAAATTTACAATATTCAACCCCAAGCCAAAGCATGGGACTATTGATAATCAACACATTAGGACTGCTGAGTAGTAACTATTTAATTTTATATTCAAATTAAAAAAGAATGTTGCGCTAAAATTGAAGCTTTTTAATTCGATGCTGGCTTGAATTAAATCAGCAAGAGAAAAAAGCAGGAAATAAATAAATTTTTGTGCAGTCGGGTATTTTTTTTGTTAAGCTACAAATTGCTGCTATTTTTTGCATAATTTGCGGCCAATCACTAAACTTTACAAATAAATTATAAATATGGGCAGATCGTTGAAACGTTTTTCAGACTTCAAAGTCAGGTCGAAAATATTTACACTTACCGGTATATTAATTGCCAGTCTGGTATTTATGGCGTTTGCAACAAAACTAATGTTCAATTCAAGCAAAATCCTGACCATCCTCGCCAACGAAGAACGTGTTTTTAGCCAATATTTAAAATCGGGAATTGATGAATTTTATCATTTTGAACTGTCGGGAAATACCGAAGACTTAGACAAAGCTTTGGCAAGCCTGAAAAAGGCCAATAAAATGTCGTTTGCTTTTGCACGGATAGATAGTATCGTGAATATTATGCCCCGCCAGGAATGGACACTTTATTTTTTTAATGTATTTAAAGAAGGTTTAAACGGCGATATCGGGAAGGCCGAATTTATGGGCGACAAGATAAAAGTGCTAACAAAATTAAATAGGAAAAGACATAAAGAAATTCAAAATATTGCATGGGATAGTTATTTATTAGGAGAAAATATTGTTTCGTTAATTGAAAGGTACAACGAAAACAAAACTTCAGTCAAATTGAATTCCCTGCAGATTGAATTTAATAAAGTACATACATTAACAAACAACTTAGGCGATAAAATCTATTCATTAAACGATTATATATCAAAATCAATAGTTCTGCTATTAATTTTTCTTGTAGTGCTGCTTGCCACTTTTACTACAATAGTTACATCCAATATTTCAAAATCAATTTCGGAACCAATAAAAAAACTTACTGAAAACTTTAAACAGATTGCTTCAGGCAACCTAACAACAACAATCGAAATTGACACAAAAAACGAAATTGGCGAATTATCAATAGCTTTTTCAAAGATACAGGAAGAACTATTGGATATTGTTTCTCACTCGAAAAAAGTTGCGGAAGGTAATTATGGCGCACAACTAAAACCAAAATCGGATATAGATGAATTATCGCTGGCATTGAATAAAATGGCTGCCAAACTCGACGAAACAAAAAAACTTTCTGATAAAGAGAAATGGTTGCAAAATGGATTAGGTGGCTTAGACGACCAAATGAGGGGGAATTTTACCGTTAGGGAATTAGCTGAAAACATTATAAAATATTTAAGTAAACTCCTTGAAATTGAAATAGGTGCAATTTATGTTTTTGATGAAGTTTTAGAGCATCTCGAATTTGCTGGTTCAATTGGTTTAAACAAAAAAAATATTAAAGAAATTATTTTTCCCGGCGAAGGCCTTATCGGAAAAGCGGCATTGCAAAATTCTATTCAAATTATTGATACAAAAAACAAGTACCATAAAATTTTTAGTGCAACGGGCGAAATAATACCTGAAAGGTTGTACCTGCTACCTTTACATTTTAACTCGCAAATACAGGCGGTTATTGAACTGGCAGCAATTAACAATTTATCGGAATTAAAAATTGAATTCCTGAATTTGGCCGGTAAAAGTATTTCGGTAAACCTTAGTGCTGCGGTTGCAAGGTTCAGGTTTAATGAAATATACGATAAAACACAAGAGCAAAAAGAAAATCTTCAGGTTCATGAAATAAAACTTAAAAACACGATTGATGAAATGAATAAAATTCAATCGGAGTTAATACAAGAAAAATTATTGATTGACACACTTCTTGAAAACATTCCCGACACTATTTATTTTAAAGACATTGATAGTAAATTCCTTAAAGTCAGTAAATCGATGTTGGCTAAATTTAAAGCCGTTGGCAAAGAAAACTATAAGGGATTAACAGATTTCGATATACAGGATCCTGAACTTGCAAAACTAGCATACGAAAATGAACAAAATATAATAAAAACCCGAAAACCAAAAATTGGGATTGTAGAAACCCACATTAACGCAGATGGAACAAAGCGTTATGTTATTTCAACCAAAATGCCATATTTCGACAAAAAAGGAAAAATACTTGGCACTTTTGGCATTTCTCGTGACATTACAGAACTTAAAAATCTTGAAATTGAAATAAAGGAACAAAACGAAAAGCTTCATGCCCAGCAAGAAAAACTCAAAACAACAAATGAAGAGTTAAGGGTTCAGGAAGAAGAGCTAAAAGTTGCCAACGAAGAATTGGCCGAACAAACAACAATCCTGACCGAAAGTGCAAAAAGCCTTCAAACCCAACAAGAAGAATTGAGGGTTTCGAACGAAGAACTGGAATATAAATCGGAGCAACTCGGATTACAAAAAAAGGACATTGCCCTTAAAAACGAAAAGCTAATAAAAACACAAAAAGAACTGGAGAATAATGCAAAAGAACTGGAACAGGCAAGCCAGTACAAATCGGAATTCCTCGCCAATATGTCGCATGAATTACGTACTCCGCTAAACAGTATGTTAATCCTCTCAAAATTATTGGGCAACAATAAAAAAGGGAATTTAACTGACGATCAGATAAAATCGGCAAATATAATTTACAAAAGCGGGAAAGACCTCCTCGACCTGATTAACGAGATCCTTGACCTATCGAAAATTGAAGCAGGAAAAATGATTTTCGAATTTGCCAACACTTTGGTTGAAGATATAAAAACAGAGATTATCTATGGATTTAAACCAGTTGCCGAAAATAAAGGATTGAACTTTGAAATTAACCAGTCGGATAGTTTCCCAAAAGTTATTTATACAGACAAACAGCGTTTAATGCAAATAATTAAAAACCTACTTTCGAATGCATTTAAATTTACAAGTTCAGGCAGTATAAAAGTAAACCTGGGAATACCTTCAGTAGAAACAAAGTTTCAAGCTAAAAAATTAAATAGCAAAAATTCTTATTTCATTTCTGTTGAAGATTCTGGTGTTGGAATTCACCAAAGCAAGGTCGATGAAATTTTTGAAGCATTCCAGCAGGCCGACGGAAGCACATCCAGAAAATTTGGAGGCACGGGTTTAGGGCTTTCTATTTCGAAACAATTGACCCGTGTTTTAGGTGGTGAAATACATGTTGAAAGCAGCGAAAATATTGGTTCTGTTTTTACTGTTAACCTTCCCTTCGATTTGGAATTGGACGATACCCAAAACATTAATAAAGACAAAGAAAAATTAACTTTGGCAAATACCAAAAAACCAAATAAAAAGTTTATAAAAGAAAGCAATAATGACGTTCAAAGAAAGATTGAAATAGAATTACCTGTCTTTATCGACGATGATCGGGATTCTTTATTAAACAGGTTAATGGTACTAATTATTCATTCTGAAAAAGAAAAAGCCAGCCAATTGCTAAAACGGTGCAATAACAGAAAATTTAATGCTGTAGCCTCCATTAACATTGTTGATGGAATAATGCTGGCAGAAAAATATTCCCCAAAAGCAATAATAATTTCTGCTGAATTACATGATCCAAAAGAATTTAATAAACTAAAGAAAAATAAATTTACAAGCGACTTGCCTGTTCATCTTGTTTCAAGGATTGAAGACAATACCCTGGAAGAACTTGAGGAACTAAAAACACCCGCCTCTGAAGAATTTAAAATTTTTTCAAAAAATATTGAAAACAAACTTAACACCGAATTCAACCAGGTTTTAGTAGTTGAAGACGACCCGGCAACTTTAGAAGCAGTCCACATGCTCCTTGAAAATAATAACATAATTATCCACGAAGCAAAAACAAGTCAACAGGCTTATGATTTGATTTCTACCAAAACTTTTGACTGCGTAATCCTCGATTTAAGATTACCCGATTTTTCGGGACAAGATTTATTAAAAAAACTAAATGCTGAAAATATCACAATCCCAAATGTAATTATCCATACAGCAAGGGAACTTTCGAAAGAGGAACTTCGTGAACTAAATAAATATTCCGATTCAATTGTAATAAAAGGGGTCAAGTCTGACGAAAGGTTAATGGACGAAGTATCGCTGTTTCTACATCAGGTTGCAGATTCATCAAAAACAACACAGCCATCAACCCCAAATGATTTTGACAATAGGGGTTACAAGGGTAAAAAAGTATTATTGGTTGACGATGACATAAGAAATATCTTTGCCCTTGTCCAGATACTTGAAGAAAAAGAGCTCGAAATTATGGAAGCTGAAAACGGTGAAGTTGCCATAGAAGTTTTAAAAAACAACACCGACATCGACCTTGTAATAATGGATATTATGATGCCGGTAATGGATGGGTACGAAGCGATGAAGATTATCAGGGAAACACCGGGAATTGAAAATATCCCAATAATAACACTCACTGCAAAAGCGATGAGAGAAGATTATCAGAAAGCAATTGACAATGGGGCCAACGATTACATATCGAAACCAGTTGACGTGGATAAACTGTTCCAATTATTAAAAATTTGGTTATTTAAATAAATTATGGATAAACCAAAAGTACTCATCGTTGACGATTTAATAGAAAACCTGATTAGCCTGGAGATGATACTCGAGAGCTTTGATATTACTTTGGTAAGGGCAATGTCGGGCATGGAAGCTTTAAGACAAACATTAAATGAAGACTTTGCTTTAGCAATCCTCGATGTTCAAATGCCGGGAATGGATGGTTACGAAACATTATCGTTAATGCGAAAACGGAAAAGGACAAAATACTTACCGGTGATTTTTGTATCGGCCATCCACCAAAGTGATTTGCATATTATCAAGGGAATTGAAACAGGGGCAGTTGATTTTATCCCAAAACCAATTATTCCAGAAATATTAATCGGGAAAGTAAGAATTTTCTTAGACCTTTATTTTCAAAAACAGAAATTAAACCATCTTCTGAAACAACTTGAAAAAAACAATAAACAACTTGATGTTCAACGAATAAAAGCAGAAAATGCCACCCGGACAAAAGCAATGTTCCTGGCAAATATGTCGCACGAAATAAGGACACCATTAAACGGGATAATTGGAATATCAAAAATACTGGATGAAGAAACAAACTTAAACCAAAGACAAAAGGAGCTTACTGAAATTTTATCGGCTTCGGGCGAAAATTTATTAAATATTGTTAACAATATACTCGATTTTTCTAAAATTGAATCTGGTCAAATACAACTTGAAAATATTGAATTCGAAATTTCGGATGTTATTTTTTCTATTGTAAAATTATTAAAATTTAATGCTGATAAAAAAGGCCTAGATATAATTGTTGAAATTGACAAAGATATTCCTAAAAAACTTTTTGGCGATCCACTCCGTTTAAACCAGATAATAACCAATTTAATTAACAATGCCATTAAATTTACAGAAAAGGGCATTGTAAAAGTATCGGTTGGTATTGTGAAAAAAGATATTCAAAATATTGAGCTGATATTTAAAATAATTGACACAGGTATTGGTATTTCTGAAAAAGGAAAGAAAAAACTTTTTAAGGATTTTTCTCAAACCGAAAGTTCAACAACACGTAAATACGGAGGTACCGGATTAGGGCTTGCCATTTGCAGTCAGCTAACAACTTTAATGAATGGCGAAATTAGTGTGAACAGTATTTTAGGTAAAGGTGCAGAATTCTGGTTTAAATTAAATTTTGAATATAATATGGAAAAAAAAGAAGAAAATAAGCTCAGGGACCTTGAAATTCCAAAGAACCTGAAAATTTTATATGCCGAAGACAATCCGATAAATCAAAAGGTAACCTTACTACATCTTAAATTATTAGGTTTTAATTGCGATATTGCCAACCATGGCATTGAAGCTTTTGAAATGTATAAAAAAAATAATTACGACTTAATTTTAATGGATATGATAATGCCCGTATTAGACGGAATAGGGGCAAGCCGGAAAATCAGGAATTACGAAGAAATCAATAAAATTACAAAACCCGTTTATATAGTTGCCGTAACGGCGAATACATATTCTGAAGATAAACAAAAATGTTTAGAGGCCGGGATGAACGATTTTATTAGCAAGCCTTTTAACAGGGTTGAACTGAAAATTATTTTACATAATGCCATCCGGGACTAAACATAAAAATTATGATGATTCATTTTATGACCAGGGAAACAGCGACATCCTGGAAATTGAATTGAACTTGTTGTTACAGGCAATTAACCTGAAATATGGCTATGATTTTAGAAATTACAGCATAACCCACCTAAAAAGACGGATACTACACCGTTTAAAAATAAGCGGGTTAAATACAATTTCCGAATTACAAAACAAGGTACTTTGGGATAAAAATTTTTACGGGATTTTTCTTCAGGACCTTTCGATAAATGTAACTGAAATGTTCCGCGACCCGGAATTTTATTTAATGTTCCGCACAAAAGTAATACCCATTTTATCCACCTACCCGCATATTAAAATTTGGCAGGCAGGGTGTTCAACCGGCGAAGAAGTTTATTCATTAGCTATTATACTTCAAGAGGAAAACCTGCTAAACCGAACGCAAATTTACGCCACCGACTTTAACAAAAGTGTTTTAGAAATAGCAAAACATGGCATTTACAATAAAAAAGAGATGGAATTATATTCCAGAAATTATCACGATTCTGGAGGGAAAAGAAATTTAGCAGACTATTATACATCAAAATACGGATCGGTTTTGTTTGATAAATCGCTGGCAAAAAATGTGGTTTTTGCCGACCATAATTTAGTGACAGATGGTGTATTTGCAGAAGTAAACCTGGTATTCTGCCGTAATGTTTTAATTTATTTTGATAAAATATTACAAAATAAAGTGTTGGGCTTATTTTCAAAAAGCCTTGCGAAAAGGGGATTTTTGTGTCTTGGAACAAAAGAAAGCCTGGGATTTTCCGACCACGAAAATAATTTCTCCGTAATAGACAAAGAGAATAAAATCTATAAAAAATTGCAAGTTCAGAATGATTAAAGCTGTTGTCATCGGCGCATCTTATGGTGGTTTGGAAGCTATTGGGAAAATCTTGATCCAACTTCCGCCGAAATTTGACATTCCAATAATAATAGTTTTACACATTGGGCACAATACAATAAATTCATATTTAACTTCATTAAATAATAAAAGCGGGTTTACGGTAAAAGAGGCTGAAGAAAAAGAAATTATCGAAGAAAAGACAGTATATTTTGCACCTCCCAATTACCACCTCCAAGTTGAGGATGAGTTTTCGTTAAGCCTTTCAACTGATGAAAAAGTTAATTTTTCGAGGCCGGCAATTGATGTACTTTTCGAAACAGCGGCCTGGACTTTTAAAAACAAACTTATTGGGGTACTTCTAACTGGTTCAAACAGCGATGGCGCAGAAGGGATAAAAATCATTAAAAAATACGGAGGTAAAACTATCGTACAAAACCCCAAAACAGCCCTGGGAAAAACTATGCCCGATTCAGCGATAAAACTTTCTGTACCCGGCTTCATTGTTGATCTTGAAGATATTGCAGAAAAAATTTTGGAGTTAACTATGGAAAACTAAAATAGTTTGATCCTGTTTAAACGGTTTTAATCAGCGGTTTTAGGTTTATACGATTCCCTTTTTTTTACTTTACTAATACCTGCAAGTAATATTGCATTACCCGGCGCAGGTTTGGTTTTTGGATTTCCTGAACCCACGGTTGCCTGATAATCTGTGGTCCCGTGCAAACTCACCTCTTTTATAATTTTACCAAATCTTGGATTTACCCATTCATAGGCAAAAAAAGTGATCGGATTGTCTTTTTCGTTAGATGAACATTGAATTGGATCGGCCAGGTAACAATATGCATTCTGCGGCGATCCTGTTTTTCCTTCCATTCTGTCAAGGCTGTTTTCCCCACCCGGATTCCACTCCAAAATATTAACACCATACTGGATTGGGACAATTGCCTTAAATCCATCTTCATAAACAATTTCGTACCAACCTAATAAATCTGACGTGTCGAAAAAGTTTGGAATGTTATAATAAGCTTTTTGATTTCCTGCCGGAACTGCACAAGTATGTAAAAATATCAGGCTACTCACATCTTCTCCAATTGTTATACCCTTGATTTCATTTGGCTGTAGATTCTCTCCAATTCCCACAGATCCAACCGCAATTGCACAGTTTCCGGATACTGCCGACGGGTTTACAAGATTGAACACCTTCGCCCGGTTATTTATCTCACCCGATTTTATCGTATTTAAATTAACATTGAAAACTTCTGAGTTTGTTGAGAAATTAAAATGTCCGGAGATATCAATGGGGACAATGTCGTCCCCATCTTCACTGGGAATATTTACAGCACTTAAATTTGATCGTATTGAAGGCATTAATTCCCCTGCAATGGCAGCAACATCTTTTTGATCGACTGTATTTGTTGACCATAATAAATTAGCACTACCCAGAAAATCTATCATCAAATCTTTCCCAAAATTAAACTCATTTGTTGCAGCCCAGGAAGACGGGGCGCCTCCAACCACATCAATATTCTTTATCCTTTCGTCCCAATTGCTTATGTTTGGTTTGAAATTTCCGTATAACTGTTTAAATCCGAATTCATTTAATTCCATATCTTTCTCCTCATCAATCCAAAACCAGTTGAAAACCAAAATATCTTTTGGGATTGATTCCTTTACCAAAGCCGGACTTAATGCTCCGGGTTTTTGATATTTTACACCGGTAGAAGATATCCCTTCCCGCGGCCCTGCATTGCGAACACTTTCAAGTAAATGATCTCCCCACATAGCAACTTTAATTCCTTTGCCAGACATGTAATTGTAAATTTTATTGACATCCTGTGCAAACAGTTCAGAATAGTCCTTCCCTTTACAAAGCGGACAAACGTCCAATGGCATCCTCCATTCGTCATGTCCGATATGAATCATTTTCGGTTGCATCACTTCAATATATTCATCATAAACATCAAACAAAAGATCGTACGATGCCGGATTGGAAGGACAGTACGTATCGGGCCAATTATCTTCGGGATATTCCGAAAGCTCAGGGTGCCTTGTTAACAAATAATAGACGTGGGTGAGGGAAGGTATTTCAGGAATTACCTCAATGAAATTCTCATTTGCCAACTCCACAATATCCTTTATATCATCCTTTTCAATAATAAATCCATCGCCGGCATCATAATGACTCGAAGTTTTTCCTTCTCCCCTGATTCCCACAGGCCGGTTGGAACGTGAATACTGTAAATCTTTTGCAAACTCAATCCAACCTGCATTTACCTCGGGATGATTGTCAAGCCTCATGCAATTTAATTCGATGATTACTTTGTTGAATTTGTAGAGTGCCATAAAATCCCTTACGAACCTTTTGAAAAAAGCGATATTCTCTGGTCCGGGCACATATAAACGTATCGCTCTGAATGGCAGATTTGGCCAATCGCGCACCTTAACTCCCTGAATGTTTGTTCCGTTTTCAGCATCAATTAATTGACGTAATGACTGCAACCCGAAAAATGCTCCGGGATCGTCCCAGCCTGCAACAACTATTTTTTGATTGCTTACATGCAGAACATATCCTTCAGAACCCGGGTTTTTATCACTCAATTCAAGTTTGTTCTCAGAACAATACTGTTTTATTAAAAGATTGTCAGCAGCACCCAGAACTATTACTTTCCTATCTTCTGGAATATCAGTTTGCGATTCAATTTTTACAGCTATTCCATATTTATCGCTTAACTCCCGAACCAGAAAACGTGCGAGAAAAAGATCCTCTTCACTCCGGTTTTGAGGAACGATTATGGTTACAGATTCATCCAAAACAAAAACATCAGTTGTAAGTTCTATTGTTTGAGGAATTGGAAATATCAATGGTTTTTCTACTGCGATAATTGTAAGTGAAAAAACAAAAAGGAAGCAAATAATAGTTGTCAATTTTAAAATTTGTCCGAGTTTAGTTGTTGTTGTTGTTTTCATTTGTTTGAAAATTTATTAGAAAACATTAGAAAAGACAGAAGTTGGAAATCTGATGTTAGTTATCGTTGGCCAAATCATCCTCAATAGTTCGTCAGTTGATGTAAGGTCGTTTCATTTTTCGTTATTTTTTTTGAACCACATAGGCACATTAGATCACAGAACTATGTTTTTCTAATGTAAAATGTGGTTTGCAATTCTTTATAGCGACTTGCTTTATAATTTAATAGACATAATTCCAGTTCATTTTATCCTTACTTAAGTGTGCGGTTTTTCACTCGATCGATTCATTTTAATGCATGATTTTTTCTTTGTGAAACTTCCATTAAATATTTCCGGGTATGGTTAACATCTTGCAGTTTTTCTCTTTTTGCCAACCTTTCCTTTATCAATCGATTTTTCAATATAATCTTTTGCGAGTGGTACTTTACAAGCAGTTCCTCCCATATTCACATTTACTTTACCAATTTTAAGTGCTACTTCCTGCGTCTTTGCTGTTAATTCTTTAATGTAGGTTCCAACCGAAATTACAAATCCATTCATGGTGTATCGTACCCTGTTCTGTGAATTATGAATTTCCTTTACAATTGTATCGAGCAATTTATTATAAGCATCAATATCTAAATCTTCATCCTGGTGTACTGCTGCGTAGTTTGCTAAAGTTGCCCAACCTGCTGAGATAATCCGTTCTTCACCAGATGCAATCCACTTCAGGCCAAGTTCAAATCCATATTCCGTTTCAGCTGCAACCCATGGGACAGCAAATTCATTTAAATAATACCAATATGCCTGATCGACCCATTTCTCAAGTTGTTCTTTAGTAATTTTTTTTTCATCCGCCATTAATCCGGCAAGGTACATTGCATCCGAATTCCCGGTTTCATAAAGTTCCAAAGAGAGTTCGTGGTTCTTCTTTGTCTTTTTAAGTATTTTCTTGAGATCCGCTACTCTCACTCCAAAAAATGGCTCTCTTGCACCATGTTTTTTTAAAGTGTTTTTTGTGGTTTCATCTCCAAATTTTTCAAGTTCAATAAGAATTTCTTGTACTGTCATAATATTCATTTTTTACAACCAACAAAATCGGTTGATCACACATTTTCGTTTACGATTCTTGTTTACCAAACCATCTTCCCAATACGATTAATCGGGAATAAATCCCGAATCCTTTGTAAAAACAATTTTATCTATAATTGCTTTCCCACTTATATTACTAATTAACAAAGACCACTGCCCCGGATTTGCTAATATTTTGCCCGACATTTTTACCCATTGAAAATCTTTGGATTTCGATACCGGAATTTCTCCAACAAGTTTATTATTAAAATTAACATGAAGAATATTTTTATTCGATGATTGTGATTTTGCCAAAAACCACATTTCATATTCATTGGTTTCTGCCATTCCGATTGAAAATTCCAATATAGAACCAAAAGTATTTTTCTTATCTTCATTCAAAGAGATATATTTATTGCCTGCCACACTTTTATCATCTATTTTATCCACTTTTCCGTAGGAGTACGAGAAATCTTCAACTTCAATAAAATTATTGGTTTCCTCTTTCAGAAATAACTGTTTTCCTTCTCCTTCGTTTATATACTTTATTGTCACATAGTCTAAACCAAATATTTTGCCTTCAGAACATGTAAATGAAAACTGATAAATCCCTTGCTTTTCGAAAACTACTTTTGTTTCCATTTCCCTGGAATTTAATATTTCTACCTCACCCGGACCGGATTTCAAATTCCAGGCACTGCTAAAAATTCTCCCGGCGTCATCCCTTATTTTCCCTTTTAAAACTAATTGAGAAACAGGCGACACTAAAACCATATCTTCACCAGCATCAACAATCAATTGATTTTGCAGAGAAACGCTTTTATTTCCCGCGCCATATTCAACTGCCCCAATGTCGGGAGCAGATCCAAAAATATATTCCGATGGAATTTCAAGCACGTCAATTCCCTTCACATATTTCGCCACACCTGCATCAATACAAGGACTTTTTTCGTTGGGGGCATAACTTACATTTTCTAACAATGGATCTATTGAAAAAGTGTTTTCACTCTTTTTAGCAGCCTTGTTTATTTCAATAAAATCATCACCTCCATTCTGATAGAATAAATTATTTACGATGGCCGAACTGGCACCAAACAGTTTAAATCCCCCAAGTTCGTTTTCGGCAACAACATTATTAACTGCAACCATATTTTTTCCACCGGTCGCCCCCATTTTATTTCCAACAAGGGTATTATTATACAGATAAACCAGCTCATCCATTTTTAATGCACCGGTCAGATCTTCCTGAGTCCCGGAACCGTCCATACAACCAAGGCCGACCATACAACCAGTAATTATATTATTATGAATATGAAAAACTTTACCCGTGTATTCATCGTAAGAAATAAGTTGAATACCGGTTTTTTTGCTTCCAATTATAATATTTTCCCTGATTGTGTAATTAATGTTCTGATTGGGATATGTAAACAATCTTATTTCAATTCCATCGTCGTTACTGTTTATGAAAGTATTATGTTCTACCAGAATATCTGTTCCATTGTCTTCGTCATTTTTAATAATGTCGATATCAAGCGGATCGTCCCGGTCATTTTCAGCATAATTATACGCAACATAACCTCCACCACCCGATTCAAAACTCATTCCATCGAGGTTATCTTTAAATCGATTATGAATAATACTTACTTTGGCTTCAACATCGAGCGTGTGATTTCCATTGATAATCTTAAGACCGCTAATTTCCACACCATCTGCGTGAATTGAAAAAAGAATTTTATCTTCCGAATCAATTATTGTTTGCTCAATTTTCGATTCGTCTTTGGTTAACTTCCATTCCGATGAAACGGTGATTGCTTTGTTAATTTCAATTTCGCTTTCGAAATATTCTCCCGGAGCCAGAATTATCCAGTCACCATTTTGCGCATTTTCAATTGCCTGTGCAATACTTGGAAAATCATTGGGGACTTTTATAATTTTTCGATTTTCCAGTTCCAAAACAGGCTCATCTGCAATACATTTTATGCTAATAAAAGCAAAACTCATTAAAATAAAAAACAGTGTTTTTTTCATAATCTCTTATTATAAAAATTTATCTTGTAAATGCACTTGTCTGAATAAATTTAATCTCCTCTACATTCTTTTTAATTTTTACAAATAGAAATCCATCGTTTCCCGGGTTTGTATCGTACTTGGTTGAACCGCCTGAAATATAATGTACTCCGTTTATAAGCAAATTCATATAAACATGGTTGTGCCCCTGGAGCACCATTTTCAGGTTATAATCGTTAAATAAATTCAGAACAGCTTCAGATTTAGCAGAAAGAACCTGAAATTGTGAATTTCGAATTGCTTTGGGATTAATTAACGGGGTATGAATAACAACAACAATCGGCATGGAATTATCCATTTGAATCAATTCATTTTTCAGCCATTCAATTTGCATAGAATCAACACCGGATGTATAATCCCGTTCTTTTTCGCGAATTTTTATTCCATCGAGAAGAAAAAATTTCCAGCCCGATTTTGTAAAAGACTGGTAACGTTTGCCGTAAAGCTTTTCATACATTACATTTCCCCAAAGAGGATGCGATATTTCCATACCACTTTCGGCAAGAACACCCACAATTTCGTGATTTCCCATGGTATAATAAAGGGGCATTTTAAATTGCTGAAATTTGATGTCCATAAAATCAAACAAAACTTTTGCCTTTTTTTCGTTTACATTTTTGGCCGTGTAAATCATATCGCCGCCCATAATTGCAAAATCAGGTTTTAGCTTGTTAACCTGTTTTGCAATCCTGTCGAATTTTTTTTCAACCGGGATGGAATCTGGTTGTAAATGCAAATCGGGTAAAAACACAAATGAAAAATTGTTTTGCCCGGTAAGCAAAGCAATTTGAAATAAAATTATAAGAAATAATAAAGTCTTTTTCATGAAAATAAATTTTTGTTGATAATATTTCTAACTATTAAACAAACCAAGATAATGATCTGATGATTTTAGAATGCCTCCACTCTTTTCATAAAAATCGTTATCCAAATGATATAAACCATCTTTTGATTTTATCCAAGATCCATTGGGATAAGGACAATAATTTACCAAATTCTCCCAATTCACGTAGTTCTGATGGCCATTTGATTCAAGTAAGCCCATATCTTTCATTCCGGGAAACGCCGCCAAACGAGCTGCAATATTTTTGTTCCAATCGATAAGAATTGGGGTGCAGGTCAGATCGGCGAGAAAACATGGCAAACTGTTTTCGTGGGCAACTTTTGCCATTTTCAATGTCATGCTTAAAGTTTTGGCCGCCGCTTTTAAGGCAACTGCCCGATAACCCATTTCAATCCTTTTTAAAACATCTTCGGCATTATGGGCGCTTTCGTCGGCAGCAATCCTTACTCCCAAATCACCCACATAAATATCAGCATCTTCAGGAAAAGGTTCTTCAATAATTGCAATTTGATCTAACATGCCAATTTTTCGGGCGTGATCCAATAGTTTTTGAAGTGTCTCTTTTTTCTCGTAGCGGCCGTTGGCATCGAAATAATACGGAATTTTACCATTTAAAGTGTGCGGGGTTTCCCGGTGACCAATTAATTTATGGATGGCTTCGATTCTCGCTTTATCACCTTCGAGCATTTCCTCTTGTGTTCCGGGCCGTCCGATTTTTATTTTCATAAAAAAATACCCCTCGTCAACTGCTTGTGAAACCTCTTCAAGCGGAATATTATACGCCATTAACGGAACATGCGCAACTTTTTTATGTCGATTCCCAAGAGCCATCCGATATTCTTTCGGCACCATTTCATCAAAATTTTTAAAACCATTTTCCTGTGCGTATAACATCCACAAGGCGTTATCAAGTGCTACCATCGAACTCAGGGTAAAAGTCATTCTGAGCTTTTTGTTATTTGTAAGCGATTGCCCGTATTTATAAACATCATCTAATATTGCATCCTGAAGTTCTATTGGATTGTTAAATGACTGCCCCTTGATCATCTGTAAAGCATAATCTAGGGATTTAATCAATAACATATTTCCATCAAACTCTGAATTTGCTAAAAATACTTCAAGATCGCTCCATGCAAGACATTGTGTTTGCAATCCAACATGGCGTAAACCCGAGTTACTTTCGAGTTGTGCAGCTGCAACCCAAAATTCGTTTTGATAAACACCCTTAAATCCAAAAGGACGAACTAGAGGTTCTCGTTCAAATTTCGAACTGGCCGATTTGATTGTAATTTTTCCGGGATCAACATTACAAGATGATAAAGTGGGTAGCAAACCACCTGAAATGGTTGCTGCACTTGCAAAAGCTGAAGTTTTAATAAAATCTCGTCGTGACACCATAATAATTGATTTAGGTATTAATATTCGCTGCTTTCAAATATTATTAAATATATCTATTTTAGAAAGTTTATCGAGGTTTAATTATTGGGAAATACAAAATATAAAAACTACCGTCACTCGATATTATAAAGATCAGGTAGTTTTTTATTCTGGTTGGTTTAAATTGAGTATAGAAGATTTACAAATCCAAATCATCCTATTCTATTCATAAAAATTCAATAACATAATAACTTAACTTTACCTGCCTCCCTTTTACGAGAGGCAGGTGATGTAACAAACCAAACTATTTAAATCAAAACATAGCTCTAAATAACAATAATCTCACAATAATACACATGGTGTTAATATCCTGGATTTTGCGGGAAATCACCGGTCAAATTAGCATCGATAACATCCTGTGGGATGGGGAAGATAGTATCACGTAAAGTAATCTTCTCTCCTCCGAATTTGTTATGTAGCTGTGTTCTTTCAAACCATTTATGTGTCCTTAACAGTGTCATCCTGCGCTCTTCTTCGAGGAAGAGTTCCCTGGACCGTTCATCGAGTATAAAGTCGATATCAACCTGAGCCGCTGCAATGGGAATGGCATGCGATCTTGCCCTGATCACATTAATGGTTGTTGCAGCTCCGTCAGCATCACCAAGTTTATATTGTGCTTCGGCCTTAAGCAGGTAAGTATCAGCCAGTCTTATATAGATCTGGTCAGTCCAGGCATAGTCAGCCTGCACATCCGTTGGGCTGGTTCCATCTCCTTTTCTTGAATAAGGCCAGTCATTGACTTTATAGTTATCAGCTGTAATATCCTCGTCCCAATTGCACCAAATAGTGTCCCCGTAATTATAACCGGCAGGCAGTTTATCAGCCTGTAATTTCCCTGCTCCAGTGTATCCTATATTATTTTCTTCTTCAGTCTGAAGCCTGAAGGAAGTACGTAATATGTAGTTCTGAGCCCTGTCATCGGTACTTTCATAGCTGTCAAACCACCATTTTGTCGCGGCAAAATATGATTTACCCCTGCCTCCTCTTGGAACAATATATTGGAGGGGAGCAACACTTTTACCGTCTGTCCCCACAACTTTAATTTTAGTGTATGTACCTATCATAGAGCGCGCCAGTTGATGACCCTGTTCGTCAATGGGATTGAAAAGCTCGAACTGGAATACCCAGAGCGCTTCCTTGTTGCCCTGCTCCCTGTTCTGATTCCCTGGCTTGAACATGTCTCCGAAAGCGCTGCCGGTTGGGTCTGCTGCGAGAACGCCATATCGCTCTGTCATAAGCTCATAGGCTGGATTGCTTATTACCTGGTTGCACCAGTACAGCGCACTGTCAGGTTTGCCTATTGTAAGATACATTTCGGCGAGAAGTGTCTGGACAGCGCCTTTTGTGATCCGGCCCTGCAAAGAAGCTTCCGTTGGAATATAATTCGCGCCAAATTTATAGTCACTTATAACAGCTTTTCTTACTTCAGCGATTGGAGTGCGTTCCCAGTCTGTCTTTAATCCCTGAGGCATTTCGAGTACCAGCGGTACATCGCCCCATGAGTAGGCCAGCCGCCTGTATGCCCATCCCCTTATGGCCCGGGCTTCTGCAACAACTCTGAGCTTATTATTTTCAGGGGTATCTGAACCGCCGCTCCAGTCAACATCCTTATCTGCATAGTAAATGATTGTATTGGAAGCGTTAACAATCTCGTACAACCATTGCCAGATCTCCGTTAAATCATCATCTGATGGATTGTTGGATGAGGTCCAGTTCCAGAAAATATCGCTTCGTCTGGCGTTGCTGGTCATGTTATCAACCCCGTTGAGGGCATTTTCAAGTTTTTCCGATTGCCACCTGCCAAACCTTGCCAAATAGTAAAGTCCATTCATTGCTGATTCGAATCCATTGTAGTCTTGAAGGATTGTCGGCCCTGACAATATGTTGGGCGGAGTTTCCTCAAGTATATCGTTGGAACAGCCTGCCAGCAAAATGATCACCAGCATAACTCTGATAATATTTATATATATCTTCATCTTTTTTTATTTTATTGTTATTACATTCTAAAAACCAAAATTGAGGCCGAAAATAAACTCTTTCTGCATCGGAATATTCCTCTGTGCGTCCCGGTCCACTAACTCAGGATCCAATCCGCTCCAATCTGTAAAAGTAAGCAGATTACGTCCGGACACATATATTTTCACATTGCTCATACCAATCTTGCTGACGACATTTTTAGGAAGCTGATAGGCGAGAGAAACATCTTTCAGCCTGATAAAGTCGGTACTTTCATACAGAGTACTGCCGATGCCTGACATCTGATTTGCCATCTTACTGTTCATATACCAGTCGTTACTCGGATTATCCGGTGTCCACCAGTTCTTTTTTATCGTGTTGTAGCGAAGATCGTCCTGGACACTGTCAGTCATCCTGTCGTTATGAGCAGTTACTCCTTTTACACCATGGAAAAAGAAACTGAATGAAATGTTGCCGTAGGTCAAAGTGTTTGTCAAACCCCATAATAATGAGGGATCACGCTGTCCTATAACCTGCCGGTCCTTATCATCAAGTTTCCCATCATTGTTAATGTCTTTTAATTTGACATAACCAGGCTGTGAACCATAAACAGCAGCTTCAGCTTCTTCTCCAAGCTGCCATATGCCATCCCATACAAAATCATAATTCACCTCCACGGGCTGACCTATAAACCACTTGTTGGAAATATCATCAATTTCTTTGCCTGTTACATCATCTATAGTTCCATACAGTGAAGTGATTTCGTTTTTGTTATAAGAGAAGTTCGCATTTGTTGCCCACTTGAATTTTTCTGTAACAATATTTCTTGAATTTAGCGACACTTCAAAGCCTGTGTTCATGGTTTCACCAATATTC
>Ga0233437_1003904_pt1 | contig 18591 bp, 27 predicted proteins | sample SI_122_August201_FD_182714 | JGI IMG/M metagenome (GOLD analysis project Ga0233437, IMG submission 182714) | Seawater microbial communities from Saanich Inlet, British Columbia, Canada - SI_122_August2016_200_MG | ecosystem: Environmental > Aquatic > Marine > Inlet | place: Canada: British...
GTTTTCATATAACTAATTAGTCATACATACACATACATACATACATACTATATAGTACTAACTAGATAAGTTATAACTAGATTAGTTATAACTAGATTAGTTATAACTTATTAAGTTATACTCCAATAAAATTTATTAAGTAGGATAGTAGTAGGATAAGGTAATACTCGAATACGCAAATAGTTACAAAGATACTACCTTACCCCTATACTGTATGTAACTCCAATTATACTAATTGTCGTATGTAGATGTAATTGTATGAAAAGTGACTATTTGTTTAACTTATTTAGTTATAACTTATTTAGTTATAACTTGTTTATTTTTAGAGTCGGATTCCTATATCCTCTTAGATATAATATGGTAATAATAGAGACTGTAGTTACCATCTACCTCATCTCTATCTTTGGTTTACTGTATACAGATGCACCCTAACATTTTGAGCAGTTAAATCCATCTCAAACTTGCATTTCAGCATTAGAGTTCTTTAGTTCTAACTTCAGCCACAGTGCCTTTTTCGTGTATACTTAGCTCCCCCTAACTTTGGCATTAATCCCACTTTAATGGTTTATTCCTGTTATGGAAGTCTTTGTTATAATAAAGGAATATGTACTCCTTTATAAATGTTGTGACACATTTAAGGTATTTTGTTATTATAATAACAAATTTAATCATATAACCTTATACTCTTTCTTATCACTTGCATTTCATTTATAAGTGTTTCCTTTTTGGAAACACAGTTGTAAACATTATATGTTTACTAAGTGTTTCTATTTATTTACTAAATTGCTTAAAATCTTTAATCAATTTTTATGTATCATTCATTTTGGATTACATTAGTAATTAGTGATACATATTATCCTACTTTATCCCACTTTTTAATGGGCATCTATATGGGAATCCTTTATGATACTTACCACATACACATTTCCACCAATCTTCTTTGGTCTGTTGTACATGATTATCAGGCATTTCATCTATTGTTCTTGTTTCATACATATTCAAAGTTCTCTTGTTCTTCTTTACTTAACATATACATCTCATCAGGTAATGATGGGTTATTAGTTTTATTCCAGCATCCTTTCTTTAGACATATAAGTTGTGTTTTATTTGGTGAGAATATATGTGCATGATGTTTATTATGTTTATTACACCAGAATATTACTACTTTACTTTTACCCATTATTAATTAGTAATATGTACTCCTTTATAAAGGTATCGAAAGCTTTATATACTAGTGATGATATACTATTATGTATATTAGTATATAGGTGATGATTATGGAGATTATTGAAGGGTTGTTTGTTAGTGTTGTAGTGTTATTAAGTATAATAGTATTCTATACATTGAGTCACTACTTATGGGTAGTAATAGCAGTAGCTAAGTTTGGATTACCAATGTTAACAATATTAGAATTTATTGGATTGAATTTATTGATATGTATGTTATTCCCTAAATTTTTTTATTATAAAGGTGAGTTATAATGGGTCGTCCACTTGGGTCTGGAAATAAGAAACCTTATCCACCATTAGAACCAGAGAGATTAAAGATGTTACAGACAGTTAACCTTAAACATGGTAATAGGTCAGTTAAGTTTGAGAAGTTTCTTGAAGATAAGGGATTGTTGAAATTGTATGATGATGCAGAGAGTTTACAAGCTATTGCTGATGAGGTAGGTTATGAGATTGATTTAGTTCAGAAAGCTGAGACTGCAAGAATGTTTTTATTGGAGACATACAAGAAGATGGGTGATATAGGTGTATCACTATTAAACCAGTTAAGGGAAGTGGATATTGCATTGATTAAGTTAAAGGATAAGTTTAAAGGTAATGAGATTGATTATCTATTAAATCCTAACTATATAAAGTTATTGAATTTACGTATGCAACTAAGTAAAGAGTTCAGTAAGTTAAACCTTGACAAAGCTAAATATGTAACTTCTTCTATTAAAAGTGATGAAGATGTTATTGATATAAAGAATTTTGAAGTAGAATGAAATATACAGTAATACCAGAGAGTTATAATGATAAGTATGATTCTTATTTTGATTTGGATAAGTTAGCTAAGAAGTATGGTCATACTAAAGTTGGGTATAGAATGGAGTATAGTCGTGAACATCCAGTAGTATTTGCATATTTCATGCTAGGTATTAAACTAAGAAAGTATCAAGCATATTCTGTTGATATGATATTAGAGAATAAAGATACTATGTGGTGTTGGAGTAGACAGAAAGGTAAAGAACAACCTTATTCTGCAAAAGTATTAACTCCTACTGGATTTGTTACTATGGGTTCATTAAAATATGGTGATAAAGTTATAAGTAAAAAAGGAAAAGAAACAACAGTTGTTGATATTTTCGAACAAGGTGAAAAAGATGTTTATAAATTAACGTTTGATGATGATACTACTGCTGAGTGTGGTTTAGAACATTTATGGGAATTTCAATCAAGAAAACAAAGATATACAACTAAAAATTGGCAAGTAGGGAATTTGAAAAAGATTTTAGGTTATTATAAAAAAACATCTAATATTATTTGGGAAATGGATAAATCACATTATGTTGCTATTCCATTAACTAAACCTGTTGAATTTGAAAAGAAAGATTTAAAAATATCTCCTTATATTATTGGTGCATTATTAGGTGATGGAACTATAACAGGTAGAACTTTAAGATTTACGAGTGAAGATAAAGATATAGTTGATGAAATAAATTATCTTCTACCAAAAGATTATTCATTGAAGAAAGCAACAGGAAAATATGAATATTCTTTAACAGGGAAAATAGGTATTTATAGAAATATAATAAAACAAGAATTAAAAAGATTAAATTTACATGGTAAAAATAGTCATACTAAATTTATTCCTTATGATTATTTACATTCTTCAATTAATGATAGGATTAATTTATTAAAAGGATTAATGGATACAGATGGTTATATTGATAATGAAGGTTATATAGAATATACTACTGTTTCAAAACAATTAAAAGATGATTTTATTTATTTAGTTCAATCATTAGGTATGAAAGCAGAATACACACACAGGCAAGTTAATGGGTTTTGGTCATACAGAATAAGGTTGAAATCTAAAAATATAAATCCTTTTTATTTAAAAAGAAAGGCAGATAGATTTAAAGAAGATTATGGTAAATGTGATGTTAGATTTATTAGAAAAATAGAATTAGTAAGAAAAGAAAATAGTCGTTGTATAATGGTGGATGATGAAACACATACTTATTTAACTAATAATTTTATTGTTACACATAATTCTGTTACATTAGGTTTATTTAGTTTCTGGGCTATGTTCTTTAATAAATATCCTTCTGGTTTTGATAAATCAACAAGAATCATATATATATCACACACTGAAGATGGTGCTAAGAAGATTATTGAAGAGATTAATAAATTCATTGAGTTGGGGAATCATAGGTATGAAACTATTACTCAAGGTAAAGTAGTTGGTTACTTCACTAAGTTCCAGAAAGGTATTAATAATGTATTTCAAGTAAGTTTCAAGAAACAAGGTACTACTTCATTCTTAAAGAGTTTTCCACCAACAAGTAGAATTGTTGGTAACACAGGAAGTATTTTAATTATTGATGAGTGTGCTAGATTAAAGTTAGCCATTAGTGAGGATAAGTTTTTTAAAGAGTATGCAGAACCAACAATAAGTGCATATCCATTTGCTAAGAGGATATATAGTTCCACTCCTGAAGGTATGTGTTATGATGATAAAACAGAAGTATTAACTCAAGATGGTTTTAAATTATTTAAAGATGTAAATAATGATGAATTAATATGGTCACGTAATCCAGATACAGGTAAAGCAGAATTATGTAGTATTGAAAGTAGTGTTGATGAAAAGTATGAAGGTGAGATGTATAATTTTAAATCACGTAATTTAGATTTATGTGTTACTCCTGCTCATTGGATGATTGGATATAATCAAAAAAGTAATAAACGTGAAAGAATACAAGCATATCATCTTTCACAAAAGAAAACAGATTTCTGGATTGATAGAGATTTAGATATTAATTTCAATACTTTAAGAAGAGTTGTTATACCTTCAATAACTTATATTAGAGGTAGAGGAACAATTACAACAGAAGAAATAGAACCAGAACCTTTAAGATTTTATAAATGGTTAGGTTTTTGGTTAGCTGATGGTCATGTATCAAATAATCTTGTTGCTATTACTCAAAAAGATAAATCTAAACTTGAAGAATATGAAAAAATAACTAATTATATATTTCCTAAAGTTAATACAAAGATAATTCCACATGGTGAATCATGGAGATTACAGTTTACTTGTAAACAAATAGCAGATTATATAAGAGATTTCAAATTTAAAGGTATACCTATAGATTTAATATATAATCATAAAATGGCACTTGAACATATATGGGAAGGTTTTTATGAAGGTGATGGAGATAAAACAAGTAAAACTCATTGTAGAGTATTTGTTGATGCTAGACATAAAGGATTAACTGATTCATTACAATTTATAGCTTTAGTAATTGGAAAAGGTAGTCATGTTAATTATGGTAAAGAAGGTACTGGTGTTTGTATAGTTACTAAAAGTGATAAAGGAAACTGCAAAATTAAAACATATACTAACCAAATGTCTAAATCACAATATGATGGTAATGTATATTGTCTTAAAGTTAAACATGGTGAATTATATGTTAGACGTAATGGTAGAACTGCATGGTGTGGGAATACAGGATATTTCTATTATCATTTTGACCCATTTGAATTAAGTGAAGAGCATACATTTGAGAGGATATGGTTTCCATATACAATTCATGAAGATGAAGCATATCAATTAATGATGGAAGAGAAGAGACGTGATTATGAACGTGATGGTAAGTTTAAAGAATTCCAACAAGAGTATCTAGCTATGTTCGTAGCAAGTATAGGTAATTACTTTGACCATGAGAAACATCTATCTAAGATATTTAAATCAGATTTATGTCAAGTACCTGAATATAAAAATGAATGTAATTTAGGATTAGACTTTGGTGGTCAGAGAACAAGTAAGACAGTTCTTACTATTACAGCTCCATTTAAGATAATTAATGATAAAGGTAAGAATGTAACTAAATTAAGAAGATTATGGCATAAAGTATATCCATTAAAAGGAGATAATGATTTAATTCCAGATATTAAACTACTTAAACGTAAGTTTCCTAGATTACGTGCTACAGTTGATAGTTTAGGTGGTGGATATATCTTACCAGAGATAAGAAAGATATTACCTTGTGAAGAGATGGTATTCAGGAGAGATAAAGCAACTAAGTTTGATTACTTTAGAGTTAAAGCATTTAGGGGAGAGATTGAATCATATAAAGATGAATATCTTGAGAAAGAGATGTATGCTATGACAAGTGAAATGAAAGCTCCAAGTGGTTATACTGATGATGCTATTGATGCGTTTATTATGAGTTGTTATCCATATCTAAAAGATGTTAAAAGATTCAAACCATATTATACTTGGGATAATGGTAAGAAGAGAGAACGAAATGGAAATAAGACGTTATTATAAAAAAGGTGTTAAGTATCCTTATTATATAGATGATGGTATACTTGAAGATATGCGTAATGATTTTAATGATATTGAAGCAAGTGCTTTAGACAATGCAGAAAGTGAAATCAAACTATCTACAGGTGAACAAGTCACATGGTTTATGGAAACACTTAATAACATACTTGATAATCCTAGATATTTTCTTGATAATCTTGACTATATACCTGAATACCAAGTAAACTGGAATAATTATGGTAAACGTAATATGAAGTGGCATTGTGGTATATGTGGTAAGAATAAGAAACTATCAGATAAAAGTCCATGTGTAATATGTGGTAACACAGAATTCAAGAAGATTAGATTCGGTATTAATTATTTACGTTCAAAACCGAAACATTTAATGAATCTTAAAGATTCATAGCTAATCTTTCGTAAAAACCGAAAGATTTATAAAGAAAATGTCAGTGATATATAGTAGTATAGTTATTTATATATTATTATTCCTTAAATCCTTATCATGAAAAAAATAACCAAAAGTTTAATTCGAGCTAAAAGCAAGAAAGGACTTCTCCCTCAAGAAGTAGTTTATACAGCACAAGCCAAACAACCAGTATCACCACAAAATAATTATGATGATACATATAGTTTGCTTCAAGACACAACAGTAAGTGGTATCTTACTAGGAAATGTTGCAAAGATTTCCAGAAGTAGATTCATCTATAAAGGTAAAGAAAAGAGAGTTGAGAAATTCCAGAAATTATGGGAGACTAAATTCTTAATGCCATTAAAGATGCCACAAATATATGCAAATTCTTTATTATATTTTAATATATTCTTAGAAAAGAACTTTAAAGGTACAAAAGTAATTGACCTTGATACTTTAGAAACTAGAGAGATGAAGATTATAGAGACTAAGAATGGTAGAGTTCAAGGTTATGTTCAGAATAATCCAGCGAGTGAAGGTAAAGAGGGAGTACCTTTTACAGCTAATCAAGTATTACATATACCTATAGTTCCAATTACTACAGATAGATGGGGTTATTCATTCAATAAAAATCTTATTAATGTAGTACAGAGTAAACAGAATTTATTAAGTTATCTTAATTGGTTAGTGTCAACAAATCAGTTCAGGTCTGTACACATGATTAAAGAAGGAGCAGATGAAGGTACTGTTGAAGAATATATGACATATTTACAGCAATCTGAGAATGTACCTACTAAACCATTGGCAACAGAAGGAGATTTAGATATTAAACAAATAAGGAACTTTTCTGATGGTCAAACATTTATATCATTATTAAATTATTATAATAGTGAGATATTAAGATTAATGCAAACACCACCTATAGTTGGTGGTATTACAGATGGAAGTAACAGAAGTTCAACTGAAGGTCAAGGAGATTTAATGGAATCATGGTTTGATTTTATTGATAAAAGAATCCTAGACCATTTCAATTATATACTGTTACCAGATTTAGGATTTAAAGATATTGAGATTGGTTTAAGTCCAAGAGATAAAAGAATAACTAAGAGTGAAATTGAAGTTATTGTTGGGCTTAAAGACTTAGGTTTAAATATAAAAGGACTTGAGATGGCATTGAAAAATGCTGGTATGATTTTTGATGATGGTGTAGAACTTGAAGAACCAGAACCATTCGGTTTTGGTAATCCAAATGAAGAACCATCTCCATTTAATCAACCACCAAGTAGAAAACCTAAAGACAATGATTTAAAAGATAGGAAATCAGGTAGTGAGTCAAGTACTAGACCAGACCAGATTGGTCAGAAGTCTAAGAGACCTGATTATAATTCCTTTCCATATATAATATCTTAGAATGGGAAAAGCTATACAAGTTGGGGTTTTTAATGGTAGAATTAAAGAATTCAATAAATTTCTTGCTTATAGACAGCAATTAGGTGATACTTATATACATAGTAAACCATTAGAATCAAGAGTATATTATTTTGCTTTAATGACTAGTGTTAACCTTGACCAAGAAGTTGATGTTAAAGATACTGAACCTAAACAATTAGAAGGAGAGGTAGATGTATAATGGGAATCATTAGAAGTGTACAAAATCCTGAAGATGGAGCTAAAGTTACAGATTATGCTTTACATACCAAATTAGTTAATTCTAGTGGTAATCCAGTTGATAGTGAAAATCCTTTATATATACATCCTATGGGTCATTTAAGTACAACAAATTCTAGTTCAACTCCATTATTAGGAGATACTGGTGGAGCAGACCATATATTTACTGGAACAAGTGAAGATATATTACATGAATCAATAGTTATAGTAACAGTATATTCTGATGTTGCAAGTGCGACTGATGGTTTAATGATACAATGGAGTACAGATGGAACTAATTGGGATGGTGATGATGTATTTTCTATTCCAGCAGATACTCAGAAAACATTTACATTCCAACCAGTTACTCAATATATGAGAGTAATATATACTAATGGTGTTTCAGCACAGAGTGATTTTAGATTACAAACTCAATTAAAATCTACTTATGTTAAACCAAGTAGTCATAGAATCCAAGATACTATTAGTGATGAAGATGATGCAGAATTAGTTAAAGCAGTATTAACTGGTAAAAATAATGGTACTTTTGTTAATGTATTAACAACCCAAGATGGGAACTTAACAATAAGTGATAATTCAAGTGGATTAGCTATTGCAAAAGGAGATGTAACAGGTCATACATTTATTAGTAAATTCGGTCAGAATGAAGATGTAGATACTGGAGCATTTGAAGATATTTGGGATGGTGGTGGAACATATAATTATCCAGCAGATGATACAGCTCCAATAACACATATTTATTCAACAGATGCTTCTGATACAGAACCTATTGAAGTTCAAGGATTAGATATTGATGGAAATCAAGTTACACAAACTAAAACATTAACTGGTACAACTGTAGTTGCATTAGATACTGCATTATGGCGTGTATTTAGAATGAAAAACCAAGGAACATCAAACTTAGTTGGAATAACACACGCAAGTGATTCAGGAAAAGTAGTTAGTTATTCTCAAATTATTAATGGGAACAATCAAACATTAATGGCATTATATACAATCCCAACTGGTAAAACTGGTTATCTTGTTGCAGGTAGTGCTAGTTTAGTTGGATTAACAAGAGCATATTCTGTTGATGGTCATATGTATATGAGACCTTTTGGTGGAGTATTTCAATTAAAACATACATTTGGATTATCTAGTGATGGTTCAAGTACATTTCAACATTTTTATAAAATTCCTTTACCAATGAGTGAAAAAACAGATATAAGAGTTAGTGCTATAAGTAGTGCTTCAAATGGTGTAGTTAATGCAACATTTGACATAGTATTAGTAGATAATTAGGAGATATAAGAACATGGTATTAAAATCAATTAAGAATTTACCAGAAGGAGCAAGGAAATTGTTTGAATCTACAATGAAATCTCTTGATGGAAAAGGATATTCAAACTCTAAAAGAGCTAAAATATCTTTAGGTGTAGTTAAGAAAAAATATAAGCAAGAAGGTAACAAATGGGTATTAAAACATACCATTAAGAAGAAATCTTACCAAATAGATAATATTGTAAAAGAAAAATCTATTGATGGAGATACATATCTTGAAGGATATATATTTAAATATACTCCTGATGATGATAATGAAGTTTTAACTAGAGAATTTGCAGAAGATACATTTGATGATTTTGATAAAGGTGAATTTTATCACTTCAAAGATAGTAAAGGTTTACTAATAGCAGAAAATAAAGAAATCAGAGATGATGGATTATGGGCTAGAGTAAAAGTTAATAAAGAATCTAAATATTATGATGATGCCATGAAACTAATATCAGAGAAAAGAGATAAATTAGCATTTAGTCCTATGTTTAGTTCTCCTGCAATTGGTGGAAGTGAACTAAGACAAACTAATGGTAAATGGTATCTTAATTATTTAAAAGGTCAAGGATTAGGATTTGGATTAACAGATGTACCTATTAATTCAGATAATCAAGTAAATATAGCTGGTTAAAACCGAAAGCTTTATAAATAAAATACCAGTGATAGTAAAGAGTATAGCTAACACTAAGAGGAATTGATAATGAAACGAGATATAAAAGATATAGAAATAGACATGATAGATAAAGACAAAGGTAGTGAACTTATTAAAGAGAAAGAAAAGAAAGCTAACATTATAGCTTATAATGAAAACATTGAAGCTCTTAAACAATGGGAAACATTACATTTAGAGAAACTAGAGTTCCTTGAAGAAGATATTAAGTTAAAGAGTGAAGCTCCATTACCAATAAATAAAACATTTGAATATCAAGACTTACCAGCTTGGAGTAATCATGCTAAGAAAGCAGTTAAATTAGGTATAATGACTGAGAAGTTACAAATAGTTGCAGATTTAACACAAGTCCAGAGACAGATTAAAACTTATGAAGGATTTTTAAAGGAGATGGGTGAATAGAATGGTAGAACAAAATATTAATGATTCAGACATTAAGAGAGTAGAAGCAGAAGTAAATGCTTTAGATAACAAAGAGAAAGAAAATAAAGAATTAACAGAAAGATTAGCTAAACTTGAATCAGACAGACAAGAATTGATTACAGCAAAGGAAACAGAGATTGCAAAGTTAAAAGAATCAATGGGAATTCAAGAGAAAACGTTTAAAGAACATATTACCAATTTGAATAGTAAATTTGATGAGTTTGATAAGAAATGGGATGAATTTGTACCTGATAGAAAAGGTGTTACTAACACTTCAGATACAAACCCGAATAATACAACACCTACAGCAACAGATAAAGTAAATGAGTTTATAAATAGCACTAATGACCCAAGAGATTGGATTAAAGATAAAGAAATAGTTGCTAGAGTAAAAGATGAATTTAAATCTATGTTAGAGTCAGGTGGAAGTATCCAATTTGGATTTTAAATTAGTAAATAAACAGGTGAATATATATGGCAATAGAAACGCATAATTTTACCACAGGAGCTACATCACACGCATACGTAGCACCAACTTTGTGGTCAAATGCAATAGAAAAACAAGTTTATGAAGCTGAGATTATGAGACCTCTAGGTATCACAGATACAAGAGGATTCGGAACAGCAGGTAAACAGATTAACGTAGCAAAAGGTAATACATTTACAGTAAGTGCATTAACTGATGGAACAGAAACACCAGTCACAGCAATAACATATGACCAAGTAACTGTTACATTTGTAGAGTACGGAGATGCTAAACAGGTATCTATGAAAGAAGTTATGGAAGCTTTTGAATCAACAATGGCAGACATGACTTACAACGCAGGTCAGGCACTAGGAGTAGCAAGAGATAATATCATAATTGATGCTTTAGATGCAGGAGCAACAGCAACCATTTACTCAAATGATGTAGTTGCAACCACAATCACAGCAAGTGATACAATGAATACAGCTTTACTAGCAGATGCTAAAACAGCAGGTAGATTACTTAACTTTAATAAAAAGGTAATTGTTATCCACCCTAACTGTGAGAATTCATTGTTCAAACTATCAGCTTTTGTTGATGCAAGTCAATATGGTGGTAGGGAAGCAGTACTTAATGGAGAAGTTGGTAGATACTTAGGTATGGTTATAATTTCACATAACAACATTAACACTACAACTGAAAACACAAGTTTTACAGTATATAAGAACTTAGCTCTTGGAGAAAGGTCATTTGTCTTTGCACCAAAGAAATCAGCAGTGATGGAATGGGAAAGAGAAGCTAACAGAGATAGAGCTGTTACTTTGCATTATTGGGAAGTGTATGGAGTATCTGTATTAAACGCAGAAAGTATCCACATCTTAAAAGCAGTTGGTGGATAGTTATATCCATTAATTTTTTATTTTTTTTTATTATTTTAAACATTAGTATTGATTGATTGAGTTGGAGATGAACAGATGGAAAAACCTAAAGTAATACAAGTATTAATGCCAGTATATAAACAATTAAGTTCAAGGTCATTCGTGTCCTTTTGGGATTTAATGTGGTATTTAAGAAACAATTATGAAGTTTATATGAACTTTGTTGAGAATACATTAATAGGTCATGCAAGAGATGAACTATTAAAAAAAGTAGTAGAGAACCATAGAACAAATAAAATTGATTATGTATTGTGGCTAGATAGTGACCATATATATACAATAGAAGCATTTGAAGCATTGAGAAAAGATATAGACCAATATGGTCTTGATATGGTTAGTGCATTATATTTCAGTCGAAAGAGTAATGATGAGATAACCCCAGTAATGATGGTTAAATCACAGACAGCGAATAAATATAACGCAATTTATGAGATTCCAGAAAACAAATTGATGAAGGTTGATGTTGCAGGGTTTGGTTATTTAATGATGAAACCAGATGTACTAATTGATGTATATGCAACATACCCAGAACCATTTAATATTCAATTAGAAGAATATGATGAAGCAGTTGGTGAAGATATATTATTCCTTGAGAAAGCAAAGAAGTTAGGATATGATATATGGGTTGACACTGGTGTTGTTGTAAGACACGTTGGTGGGTCAATAGGTATGGATAATTATTTATTACATAGAACAAATAAAGGTGAAATGAGAAAATGATAGAAGCAAAATATGTTGGTAGTGAAAATGGATTATTTACAAAGAAGATAGGTAAACATTTGATTAAGAATGAATGGGTAAAGATATTACCACATGAATATAAAATACTTATGGAACACTATACACATGAATTTGAATATAAAGGAGATACTCCTGTATATGAACCTGAAGAGGAAGAAGAAGTAGAAGATTGTTCTGAATACATTAAAGAACAAGAAAAAGCAGAGAAACTAGTTAAATGATTAGAGATAGCAATATTGATTTAAGAAAGAGAAAGGTAGATATAACACCTAACTGGAAGATTAATCCAGCTACTCTTAGATTTAATAGAGCTATGGAAATCAAAACTGGTTATACTAGAGATAGAAAAACAAGTCAAGATATATATAATGGAGTTTATTAATTATGGCATATACAACACAAGCACTTATTGAAGAGGAACTTCAAATGAAATTTGATGCTAACTCAACCCCAACTGATTCATCTATTACAAGTTGGATTGCAGAAGCACAATCTGAAATTGATGATACACTTCAGAGAAAATTTACAACTACAACAGAGACAGATGAATATCATGATATGCCAAGAAATCAGAATTTCTTATTACTTAATAATAGACCTGTTATAGCTATATCTTCATTATCATATAATAGTGCAGGTTTAGGTAGTACACCTGATTGGGTGGCATTAACTGAAGGATTTGCAGATGATTATCTTTTATATAAAAGAAATAGTAAAGTAAAGTTTCATAGTTTAAATTATAGGATTCCAGAAGGAAGTCAAATAATAAAAGTAACATATACTCATGGAGAACTAGATGGTGGAGCAGTTCCCAAAACCATACAGAGATTGGCTACATTAATAGTTTCAGAAAGAGTATTAGATACATTCATGAATAACATAAGATTAAAATCTCCTTTAGATATAACATTAGGAGAGATAACAGTTAAACATACCTTTTCTGCTGTTGCTGGTCACAAGAAATCATATTGGGAGAAAGCAGATAGATTATATAGGTCAAAAGGTACATTTAAAGCATATACATATAACCAGAATTAAAAGATGGTATTAGAAGGATTCCAGAGCTTGGTAAGTGATTTAATAGAATCATGGGGTACAGATATTGTATTCACTCCTATTACACATACTAATACTTATGGTGGTTATAGTGGTAGTGAAGCAAACAATACTACTGATAGAATAACTACTAAAGCATTTCCAGTTAATATGCTAGTAAGAAACTTTGATATGCAGAAATTTGCTAATGTTGAAGATGGTACATCTTTAGTTGGCATTAAAGCAGAAACACAGTTAGTAAGTGGTACAGATTATAATGTATCATGGAATGGTCAAACATTCAACCTTGATGGGATTAGCCAAAGAGGTAATTTTGAGAACATAACATATAGTAGTGCTTTTAAAGTTGTAACACTTAAAAAGCAAGTATAACTCGTAGTAGTAAATTTTAGTCGTAGACAATGAAAATATTTATATTAGGTTATCCTAAAAGTGGAAAGACAAAATATTCCAATAGATTTGAGAATGTAATACATTTAGATGATTTAATTAAAGATTTCAACTTTAAAGAACAAGCTAATGAAGGTTTAAAAATAATCAAAGAACAAGATAATTATGTTGTTGAAGGAATACAATGTTTTAGGATATTAAGAAAGATATTAAAACAAGAATTAGAATTACCTAATAAAATAATATATATCAAACCTAAATATCCAGCTTATGATAATCACATAAAAATAAGAAAATCATTAGATAAAATATGGTATGATTGTTTAGCATTAGATTTTGATAAAGATATAATAGAATATATTAATGGAGAATAAATGGTAGCAGTAACAGAAGCAACAATTAGAAAGGCATCTTTCAATAATTTGTATGATTTAATAAACAACAACAAACCTAGTGGGTGGACTGTATTATCAAGTTATCCAGAGTCAAGTCCAGTATTTCCATGTATAGTAGTTAACCAGATTAAACCTAAAGTTATATCAGAAGGTATGAGGATAGAACATAGATTAAGAACATTTGATATAGATATTGATTTTTATGTTGAAGCTAGTTCAAGAAAGGAAGCTATTGATGAAGCTATGGATTCAGTTGAACAAACAATACTTAATGGTCAAGCAACATTAGTTACAGCTAATATTATTTTATATGGTGAAGAACCAATAGACCAGATAGGTATGGAAACAATAAATATTAATAAATATAAATTACACACTGGAACAATGATGATAACATTGAGGTTATTATAATGGCAGTGTATACTATATATAGTAATAATGCAAAACATTCATTCAATGAATTCACTTCCAAATTAAAGACTGCTGTAACCTCTGCAAAGAATAGTTTAGCAGAACCAGTTGCAAGAGCAGGTTGGCATATTGCACATACAAATTTAAATAAATCAAGATGGAGTGGTAAGTTACAGGATGCTTTAACCATACCTAAAGTTAGTAAACAAGGTACTCAAGCAAGAATGATGATTAGACCATCACAATCTAATGTTGCAATATACAATGAATTTGGAGTTAGGAAACATTACGCATCATTTGATAAAAATCCAAGATTAAGAAAATGGGCAGAAGATAAAGGATTTGGTGCTAAGAAAGGTTTACTAATAGGTGGTGCAAAATCACATATTAAAGCAGGTAAAAGTAAGAACGCATTTTGGTTAAAGACAGTATATCAATTAAATAAACAAGTTCCTAGTATTGTTGGTAAAAGAATACATAGAGAATTTAAGAAGGTAGCATAAAAATGAAATATAGAATATTATACGCATTTGACGAATATGAAAAAGGTCAAATAATTGAAGTGAAGAACATGAGTTATTTTCCTAAACCTCATTACTTAGAAGTAGTAAGAAAAGAAGAAAAGATGAAATATAAAATAAACAAGATAAAGGTGAATAAAAAATGAGTGACGTAATATTATACGAACCAAAACTTACTACATTAAAAGTAGGAGCAGTAATTACAACTCCAAGTACAGCATCAAGTTTCTACACACAAGTAACTGATACAGTAACAGGTGGAGTAACAAAATGGCTTAAAGATGTAACAGTCTCAGGAGTAGATTCCCCAGTAGATTTAGTTAACTTCATGGGTCAAGATTCAAATACATTCCAGAATCAAGCATTGGAAGCTAAACCATTTGGGTTAGTTAAATTTACAGCAACAATGGCTATTAGTCCAGTAGATACTAATTTAGGTGTTGGTGGATTAATATATGGTATAACTGGTACTACATTAACAGCAGATGGTAAACGATACCAATATGGTAAAGGTGCTAGAGCAAGTAGAGCATTTGCATTAGAATTCAGTAATGGAGCTAATTATGTTAGACTAGGATTTAATAATTGTTTGGCAGTTAAATTTGGAGATTTGAGTCAAGCAAGTGATACACATTTAGAAGCTCCGATAGAAGTAGTATGTTTAACTAAAGACTTCTATGACGATATTGAGTGATTAATAATTATTTTTTTATTTTTTTAATATGAAAGACGTGACGATATGTGTGACAACATTTCAAAGACAAGATTGTATAGATAATTGTATAGATAGTATAAAAAAATACTATCCAGACATAAAAATATATATAGCAGATGATAGTAGTTGGTCAACACAATTACCATTTGATGTTGGGTTATCATATAAAAGGAATTGGTTATTAAATCAAGTAAAGACAAAATATGTAGTATTTATTGATGATGATTTTCAATTTTATGATGAAACAAAATTAGAGAAACTAAGAGAGATAATAATTAATGAAGATGTTGATTTGGTTGCTGGTCAAGTAAGATTAATACCGAAGGACAAGATAGATAATTATCATGGATTATTAGAGATTAAAGATAAAACATTAACTTATAAGAAAGGAGATAAAGGTGTCACACAAAATGGTTATCCATTATATGATATTGTACTTAACTTCTTTATGGCAAAAACTGAATCAATAAGAAATATTGGTTGGGATAATGATTTAAAATTAGTTGAACACACAGACTTTTTCCTTAGAGCAAAGGATAAGTTAAGAGTAACACAAACAGGAGAAATAACAATTAATCATTGGAAGAATAATAATGAAAGACATGATTATGACAAGTACAGAAACAGATATAACAGATATGAAAAGAGATTTAAATATAAACATGACATTGATAATATAATACCATTTGGTGAATAAGATGAAAGAAGAAAAGAAAAAAGATAGAGAAGGAGAGTACGACCCTGTGCTTGGTATATGGATAGATAATGATGGTACTGGTAGAATTCCTATGAATGGTTTTCCAATAGATTTATTTCTTGAATGGAATAGACATTGTGTAACAAGACATAAGAATTGTAGATGGGAGAAGGTATATTCTGACCATGAGAAAGCTAGAGCTTATGAGATAATGGTCAAGCAAATGACTGATGATATTATCCCAGCTATTATAGAGAACAAACAAGAAGAAGTATATAATGACACACCAGTTGAAACTGGAATTAAAGAAGTTAAATTAATGAGGTAAAAGAATGAATAATAGATATGATGAGTGGGCAAGTGGAATACATACATTAAATATTAATGATATAGAAACAAAGATATATGCAGATGAAAGTGATTATGCAGAACTATTAAAGAAATCAATTGAGTTTAGAAAGACTAATGATATTGATTTTAAATGGATGATTGATTACACATATAATCTAGCAGTTAAAGCAGAAGCAGGTATTAAAGAAGAGAAAGGATTTAAAAGATATTTATGGTCAATCTCATTAAAACTATTACCTGAATTAATGATAGCATTTAGATTAATTGAAAGAGATGTATTAGAAGAAGTTGAGAGTAAAGTAGAAGAAAAAAAAGAGTAGTCTCTGATATAGACCTTCTGAAAGAGAAACTATCAGAGCTTAACAAAGAAATCAAGTATGAGACTCTACTGGACAACATAGTAACAAGTTTTTATTATGTTCAAAAGATACTAGGGGAGAAGGTAACAAAAGACTATCCAATATTCAGATTTTTTGTATTAAGGGAAGAAATATTAAAAGACCCTAACTATCAAAAAAAGAAGAATACATTTAAGGATGAAGATATGAAACATAAATTTATGAGATAAGAACTATGGCATCAGCACAACATTTATTTTTAATAATATTCCAAGTCATTGACAAAGCTACAGCTAACACTAAAGCAATGAGGAAGGAGATGGAACAATTTGGTAAAGAGATAGAGAAAGCTACCAAGTCATTTGATGATGGAACTAAATCTAACCAGAAGAACGCTAAAGATAGTACTATGATGATGTTGAATATGTTATTCACAGGTATGGCTATTAATCGTTTATGGCAAGGTATGGCACGTTCAGCTAGTGCAATGTTCAAGACCCTTGCTGGTAGTAGCTTAGAGTCTGCCAAGAGAGTTAATATGTTGAGTGCTGGGTTTGAATTTCTTAAATTTAGAATCTTTGATACTGTAGCAAGTAGTGATGTATTTTCATCATTTGTAGAAACTATGTTGATTTCATTTGAAAAGATAAGTGATTTCATATCTGAAAATGAAGGTATTGGAGATTTTATGATTTCTAGTTTTAGTATTGCAGTTGTAGCAGGTACAGCATTATCAACTGGTGCATTTCTAGTACAAGTTGGTAAAATATTTGGTGGGATAGGTGCAGTTACAGTAGGGCAACAATTAGTTAAAGGATTAGTTTCTATTGGAACTGCTTTAGTATTAGCTATGACAATAAAAAGTATATTAGATATAGTAAACGACACTAAAGATGGAGATAATAAAAATAAACTATATAAATTAATAGGTAGTGTATTAGCATTAACAGGAACAGTAATTGCTAAATTTAATCCTGCATTGGGTGCATTAGTAGTGTCAATGGGTTTATTAATATACTTCTCTGATGTAGATTTTTTAATGGGTAAAGCTAAAGACATTGATAAAAGTTTTCAAATTAAATCATTGGAAAAACAAATAAAAATAAATTCATTTGTTGATAAAATATTTAATGGTGGTGAAGATTCTGATATGACTCAAAGATTGAAAGGAGAATTAGAAGAGTTAACTAAAGTTGATGAGAAAGTTTTAAAAATAGAGAAAGCTTGGAAAGATGCAAGTACATCACAAGATAAATTTACTAAAGCATTAAATATTGCAACAACACAAAGTATAGCTCCTGATTTAATAGATACTCAAGGAGAAATTAAAAATATTAATGATGGTTTAACTACATCAACAGAAAAATTAGCAAAGTTAACAGATGAAGAACATGTTGTACAAGTTAGAATTAATTATACACAATCAGGTAATAGTGGTGGGTATGGTTTTAGTTCAGCTTATGAATCTTCAAATTCACCATCAGATACTACTACTACACCATAGAGGTAAAAATGACAAATATAGGAATTTCAATTTTAGACACAGGATTTAT
>Ga0233437_1003906_pt1 | contig 18590 bp, 13 predicted proteins | sample SI_122_August201_FD_182714 | JGI IMG/M metagenome (GOLD analysis project Ga0233437, IMG submission 182714) | Seawater microbial communities from Saanich Inlet, British Columbia, Canada - SI_122_August2016_200_MG | ecosystem: Environmental > Aquatic > Marine > Inlet | place: Canada: British...
GTAGTTGCAGTTTATTTCTGATTCTGTGGCGAGTAACTTTAACTGCACTTTCCGACTTAAATGTAATTGCCGCAATTTCTTTGGTAGATAAATTTAGTTTTAATAAAGCAGCCATTTTTATTTCGGTTGAAGTAAGTTCAGGACAGATTTTTAACAATTTATCGTAAAAACTATTATAAACATTGTTAAACGCCAGATCGAATTCTTCCCAAATATTGCTGTTGGTTGCCATTTTTATTTCCTGCATTATTGAATTTACAGCATTTTTATCTGATTGATTCTTGCCGGTTTTTATTTCATTTACTTTTACGCCTACATCCTGAAGTGCTTCATTAAGTTGCAACAATGCTAATGCTTTACTTGCAAGTTCCTTATTTTTTAATTCAAGGTCGTTTTCAAGCATTCTTTGATTTTGTTGGTGCAACTGTTTTTCAATTTCAAACACCTTATTTTTTTCCTCCAAAATCTCCTTTTTCTGTAATAAATTTTTATTTTTCAGACTTTGATAACGAATTATACCAGAAGTAATCAACAACAAAATAATAGTACAGGCAATCGAAAAATACATCAATATTTTTCTCAGGCGATTTTCCTGGTTAAGTATTTTTATGTCTTTTTCCTGAGCTACTATTTTTGCCTGGTTTTCGAGACTCGATAATTTTTTATTGTTTTCCCACGAAATAAGTTCAGTGTTTAACTTTTCGTAAGCCTTAAAAGAAATAAGCGAGCTATCAAATTTCCCCTGATCTTTATAAACTTCAGAAAGTTGTAAATAAGAAGCGGCCAAAAGCGGGTTGCTATTAATTTGTTGTGCTAAATTATTTGCCAGTTCTCCATATTTAAGTGCCAAATCGTTTTTTTTTGTTTCCCTGTAGGTTTTGCAAATTTGATTATAAACAAATGTCAACCCATATTTTTCGTTCAATTTCAAATAAATTTCCTCAGCTTCAAATAAATTTGAAATTGCCTTTTGATAATCTTCCCATTCAGTTTGTATTTGTGCTATTTTATATAACGAAGCAGCGATTCCACGGAGGTCACCATTTTCAATAAATAAATTATGAGCATCTGAATAAAACTCCATAGCCTGATTTAAACTATCCTGTTCTTCTTTCAATTTGCCAAAATTTATTAGAATAAACCCTTTCCGAACAGCATGCGAGGTTTGCTTATTTAAATTAAGGGCTTTCCGAAAATATTCTTCAGCTTTTATTAAATCATTCTGTTCAAGGTACAAATTCCCGATAGCGCTGCAATTCATCGCCATTTCCGAAAAGTCTCCTAATTTTTCTCTAACTTCTATCGAGTTTAACATCCATTCGACTGCTTTTTGGTAATCTCCCAAACAATTTTGTACTAAACCATTTAATGAATAATACATAGCTAGTTCCGTGGATTCTATATCAAAATTTATTACCGGTTTTATTGAATCGAAATAAGCAATAGCAGTTTCATAAGCATCATCGTAATAGGCAATTCTGGCCATTAGTAAATAATATTTCAGAATTCCCTGTTTATATTTTACACCGTCTAAAAGTTGTTTTCCCTTTTTTATATAAAGTAATGCGATTTCGTTATCTGTAGCTATGTATTGAGATGATAATGAAAATAATGAATCAATATTTTTTATTTTATTATTTGTTTCATCTGGGGTAATAGATAATTCAGAAAATAAAAAACGGGCCGAATAACCCGGAATCAAGTACAACACTGACACAAGAAAAATAATCAGGAGCTTTTTCATTGATATTTATGAACTTATTAGTGTTTGAATTTTTTAATAAATATACGAAATGAAAAGTTACCTGCCAATATCGCAAAATAAATAATAAGAGTTTTTTTTGCAAGCTTACGTAATTATCTGTTTATACAAATAATTAACTCTTATTGTAAGTGGCGTTGATGTGCCTGCGTAAAAATTTATCTGGTTTATTGTGTTTAACATTTATCCGGAAAAAGAATCAGTTTGGTTTTGCATTATTAATAAGTGACTCAAAAATTAATAAAGGGCTTCAAATAATAATGTTATGAATTCTTATTTTATAATTGTTGTTTAAAATTTAAGGGGTTAAACCGTTTGCCACCGGGTGGTTGAATTGTACTGATCTTCGTACTCTTCAATATTGGATTTAAAATCGTCAGCTTCATTAAAATCCACAATGCCAAGTACCTTTTCACAATTATGAGAAATGTCATTTTTTGCTTTATTAGAGAAAATTTTCTTTATTAAATTTCCTGCACAACTTAAAATTCTAATTATTTTTTTCATGATTTTAATTTTTAATAGTTACTTCCGAATCGTTTAAGCGTCTTATTAAAACAGCCGAATCGGAACTCATCGATGTATTTTGAACAATAATTTCGCCTGGCAGTTTTAAATTGACCAGGGTAAAATTCCAAATAGCTTTTATACCACAGTTCACGAATTCTTCTGCTACTTTCTGTGCAACATCATTTGGTGTAGTCAATACCCCAATTTTTACGTTTAACCGTTTCGAAAGGCTAAACAACTTTTTATATTCTAAAACATGGATACCGCCAATGTGGGTTCCCACTTTTTTTTCATCAACATCAAAAGCGGCTATTATTTTTAAACCCAGGACCTGGTGTTCCTGATATGCCATTAAAGCCGATCCCAAGTTTCCTGCACCAACAAGAAAGGCTTCGTTTGTGCGGTTAAATCCGAGAAAATCTTCTAAACCGTGAATCAACTCGTAGGTGTTGTAACCAACTTTTGGTTTTCCTTTCACACCGGTTACAGCCAGGTCTTTAACAACTTGTGTGGCATCGCAATTTAAATCTTTGCCAATTGTTGGGGCAGAAATACTGATAATCCCTTTTTCCTTTGCTTTTTCGAGGTAATACAAATAACCGGGCAAACGTTTCAAAGTTGGTTCCGATACGCGTTTTTTTAATCTATTTTTTCCCGATCCTTTCATTTTACAATTTTCTACTTTGTATTTTAAATCCTCTCCAAAAATAGAAATAAAGTTATTAAAGAAAACATTCTTTAATTAAAATTATCAAATATTAACCGAAATTTAAGATTAAGGGGATTAAAACAAAATAGATTCAATCATTTTTAACCAATTTTTAAGTTCGGTTTTTTTTCTAAATAATATGGTAAATATCAGCACTTTGTTGTATTTTGCATGAACATCAAAAAAATATTTTTCATATTTTCGAATTATTTAAAATAAAAAAATGAAAAAATTAGCAGCACTGATTATTTTGGCAATCACAATTCTAACATCAAATATTAATACTTCGGCACAATGTATTTCAGACACTACTAATATCTATAAATTTGAATTTAACGGGCATAGTTACGAAATTGTAAAAGAAAACCTTAAATGGGTTGATGCAGCTGCATGTGCAGTATCGCGGGAGGGATATTTGGTAGAAATTAACTCAAAAGAGGAGCAGGACACATTGTACAATCATATTTTATCGGCCAACATTGACCCTTCAAAAACAGTGGCCCCCGATGGGGGGAATGGTTCATATTTATGGACAGGGGCAAATGATATAGCTACTAATGGCGTTTGGATTTGGGATGGCGACAACGATGGGAATGGCGTTCAGTTTTGGCAAGGTCAATTCAGCGGAAATCCCGTTGACAATCTTTATAACAACTGGGGGGATGAACCTGATTTTCAAGATGCAGTTGGGATTGCAATAACAAATTGGCCATTGGGCCTGGCAGGTCAATGGAATGACGTATTTGCCAAAAACGAGCTTTACTACATAATTGAAAAAGACCAAATAAGTTCGGGCATTGATAATATTGGTTCAGAAATTTTAAGAATATTTCCAAATCCAGCCAATGAATATTTTAGTACCGGTTACCAACAAACTAACATAAAAAATATCGAAATTATAAACTTAACAGGACAAACCATAAAAATTATAACAAACGGTTATGAAAAAATAGATTTAAAGGAAATTAAAAAGGGTACCTATTTGGTTTCTATAAATTTAATTAACGGCGAGAAACGTATTCAAAAACTAACAAAGCAATAAAAAATCACACGGTACTAACTATTCAATATTTCAATTCTCCTTATCATTTCCAAACACATCCTCGCATTATGATAAGGTGCTTTCCATGAACTCACTTTATCGGTTTCCAATGGTATTAATTCTGAATTAACCCCCCAAAACCATTCACCGTTCTTTTTATCGATTAAACATTTTTGGATGAATTCCCAGCTTTGTAATGCCGCATTTAAATAGTCGTCATTTTTCGAAATATTCCAGGCATTAAAAAATCCAACAACAGCTTCTGCCTGAGGCCACCAATCGAATTGTGTTTTTATGTGTTCGCCTTCTTTTTCGTAAAACATGCCTCCCGATTTATCCAATCCTTCGGCGGCGGCAACTTTTGCCATTTTAATTGCAATATGATTCACCTGCTCAATCAATTCTTCTTTTCCTAATTCTTCGGCAGCTTCGCACAATAACCAGGTTGCTTCAATGTCGTGTCCGTACGAATCAATTTCAGATCGGATCGTCCAGTTTTTTTCAAAAAAAAGAATTAGATGACCAGTTTTATGATCAATGATTTTATCGATAAAAACCCGAATCAAATGTTCGAGTTTCTGCTTAACTTGTTCATCTTTATAAATCCGGTACAAATTTGTATAAGCTTCCAAAATATGTAAATGAGTGTTCATCGATTTTTTCACGTTTAAATCTTTTGGGCTTAAACGCTGATCGTCGGTTTCCTTCCAATCCTTTGTATTTGCTTCGATGTAGCCACCAAATTCATTGTCGAAAGCATATTTTTCCATAAGCATAAACATGGAAACAGCCATTTGTTTAGCCTTCTCGTCATCAAAAGCCAGGTAATATTCCGACAGGGCATACATAAAAAATGCTTCGGCATAAAATTGTTTTTTTCCATCCAAGACTATTCCATTGGGAGAAACACTCCAAAAAATCCCGCCGTTTTCTTTATCCCAAAAAATTTCCATTAATATCCGAAAAGCTTCGTCGGCCATTTTTTTGTAAATAGCCGTTGGGTAAACTCTGTGGGCCGCCGCAAATGTCCACATAATCCTGCTTATTAAAACTGCCGAAAGTGGGGCTTCCTGAAATTTTTCACCTTCGTTTGTTATCCTTCCAAAAAAAGTTTTACGGTCAATATCATAAACTTCTTTCACCCAATAATGAAGTATATTGTCGGTGAGTTCGTTTTCGAATTGTTTTTTAAGTTTATTCCAGTTCACAGTTTAAAGTTTAAAGTTTAAAGTTCAAAGTTTAGAGTTTAGAGTTCGAGGTTGCAATTTGTCATAATTTAGAAGAACAACTTTTTATCGTGATCAGGAAAAAATATACCGGCATCGATTCTAATCCTGTCTAAAATCCCCATCATATCAAGGCTTAATTGCCAGGTCATTTTATCGCTTTCAATTTTTCCTGCGTCCAGACATTCCATAACGTGCGCAGCTTCGTAATGGTATCCCGAACCTTCTTTGTGCACCGAATTAATTTTAGTTACTTCTCCCCCCTCCTTCCAAATTGTAATATCGGTAGGCGTAAACCAGCGTGGGTTTAAAGTCAAATGGCCTTTTTCGCAAAAATATTCTGTTTGAATTGGTGAATGAGCCGCAAAACTTGAAGTAAGGTTTGCCATGTCCCCATTTTTATATTTAAAAATAATGTTGATACTTTCTTCTGAACCGGTTGGGCTGAAGTTGGCAAAAGTTTTAATAATTTCCGGAACGCCCAACGATGTTAGGGCTGCAAAAACCGGATATATTCCAATATCGAGTAGTGAGCCGCCACCAAGTTTTGTATTGTACAATCTTTTATCTTCATTAAATGGTGCATTAAAAGCAAAATCGGAACGAAGGATTTTCAATTTTCCAAGTTTGCCAGATTCTATGATTTTCATTGCCTTTTGAAAACTGGGCTGAAACATGGTCCAAAAAGCTTCCATCAAAAAAGTATTGTTTTCCTTAGCACACTCCACCATTTCTTCTGCTTCATTTTTATTCATGGCAAAAGCTTTTTCGCACAAAACAGCTTTTTTATGATTTAAACAAAGCAATGCATGATCTCGGTGAAAAGAGTGAGGAGTTGCAATATAAACCGCATCAACTTTTGGATCGTTTACCAACTCTTCGTAACTGCCATAAGCCACATCAAAACCATATTCTTTGGCAAAGTTCTGTGCCCGGTTTAAATCTCGTGAAGCTGCCGCATATAATTTTACATTTGGCAACAATTTTAAATCGCTTGCAAATTTTGTTGCAATGTGCCCACATCCTATTATTGCCCAGTTGTACGTTTTGGTCATTGACATAATAATTACTAAAATTTATCTTGGTCCAAAAAATCTATCACCGTTAAAATGAATCATGTGTTCAGGAAATTCCATCACCCACACTTCGGTCTCCCAAGCTATATTATTTGTATGTTTTTTAAATTCAGAAAAATCAGGAAATGCTGAAATATAAATTTTACCGGCTTTACAATCCGATAAAAACCCTTCAAGTTCAACAATGCGTTTGGGGGACATTGGTCCATGCGAAGTAACTGCTTCAATCAAATAAAGCCAATTCTTTGATTCATCAAAAATTACAACATCTGGGAGTTTACTGTGTTCTGTAATCTTAATCCCAAGGGTTTCAAGTTTTTCTGTATTAACATATAAATCCTTGTTTTCAGTATCTCCGAGATATAAAAGGACAGAACCTTGTGCAAAACGAGATGCAAATTCTTCTACAATTGCAGCCTGAACTTTATTGTGTTTTCCTGGTGATAAGTTCAAAACCTCACCATTAGCGAGCTTCACAGGAACACGTGACATTTCTCTATCCTTGCTATATTTCTCTATTAGTTCACCAATTTGCTCTTTGAAATACTTAACAGATTGTTTCCATTTGTTTGTACCAAATGTTTTAATCGTTTCTAATACAATTTCTGAAATTGCATAATGTGCATGCGGACTATTTACCGGCAAATCGGGAATATCTGGATTATAATCTGCAATACCGGCCTGAACAAACTGATGAAGAACCTGTCTTCGAAAAGTTTCTCTTGTATTTGGCGCATAATTTTTTTTGTAATTCTCTGAAATAAAAGCCATAATTCCCTTTGAAACACCATGACTTTGTTTGTAAGCACCCGACCATTTATCCCGTTCTTTAACATTGCACAGGGCAAGTAAAGTATATCCCGAAATTTCATTATGTTGGGCATTAGGCAATCCTAACTCTTGCAAAATCACTTGTGCTTCTTCTATTTTTGACATAAAGTTTTTCGAATAAAACCTCGTTTATAATATTGTCTATTTCTGCCTTTTGAAGTTGAACAGATTTCTTGACTTTTTCACCAATCAAAATGATTTTTTCTAAAGGAGGCATTTTTATTTGCTTCAACTCAGTTGCACCCACTTGTGTATTTCCATTAAAAGTTCGAAAATAGGTATCGAAAAGGCTACTATTAAACAATGCTGAAATACCCCATATTTCTTCTTCGGACAAATCTCCATTTGGACGGTAAACATAATTCAAATGATTCTCAATCCCGATTCTTTCAGTACCTGTACTTTTTGCAAAATAAGGAGAACAAACCAACCTGTTTTTATCATCTTTTGAGCTAAACCGGCGAATTAGAACGTAATTTTTATTTTTAAGTAATACATTATGCGATTCTTCGGAATCAATAATATAACTTGGTTTAGTCCCTTTATTCAACGGAAAAACAAATTCCATTTCTTTAACATTATGCAACCAAATAAGCGGAGCCAATTTAATATTTGAAATATAATCAGAAATTAAATAGTTTTTACTCCTGAAAGCAACAACAGGGCCAGTTGAAATTTGAATATTGTAACCATTCAACGAATCTTTCCATCTTCGAAAAACATTAATAGTTTCAGCTTCTTTATTATTTGATGGAATGTATAGTATTTTCTCGACAGAATTTAAGTCAATCAATTCTTTGGTTTTATATTCTGAAATTTGAGATTCATGTAAGTCTTTCACACACTCTGATACTGAAACCCTGATGTGAGAATTTGTTATTTCTGTTGCTCTTATAATAATATTCTCTTGCAAAACATTATCATTTTTAAACATCTTATTACGTGATTTAAAAATGTGAATATCTGAAATGCTAACATCGTTGAAAAAAGATTTTCTAAAAGCATTAAAATAATTTCCTGCGGCAAAACTTCGTGGTACTATAAAAATCAATTCTCCATCTGGCTTTAACAGTTTTGCTGAAAGCCCCATAAATAAAGAATAAATATTTGGTTGTCCATAAACCAATTCTTGTGCAACCTGAACACGATTATCTGATTTTGAAATCTTAAAATATGGTGGGTTTGAAATTATATAATCATATTTTTCTATTAGCTGATCTTGAAATAAAGTATTCTTTGTAAAGGCTCCTGAATTGGATAAAATAAAATCTTTTTGCTCAATAACCACATTCAAGGAAATTCCTTTCTTTAAAAGCCATTCTTTCAAAAAATCAGTTACTTTTTTTGTTTCTACAATAACCTTACTATCTATTTCAATTAGTTTTAACTTAATTTCTTTGATTTTACTTTTTCCGATTAATTTTTCAATGAGTGAACAACATAAAATTGCTGTACCACAACCAGGATCAAGAATAGATATAATATCAGATTTTGGTTGAGCCAAATTCCCCATGAAATCAGAAATTACTTTTGACGTAAAAAATTGTCCGCTTTCCTTTTTATGTTTGACCGTTGTTAAATTTGCATAATCAATCTCAACTTTCTCAGCAAATTCCGAAGGTAATTTATATGTGATTCCCTTTTTTGGCATTAAACAAAAATAATCAATCTTTTTTGTTTTTAGTTAATATGCAATTCCTTTTACGATTTAATACAACCCACTATTACCATCGATCATCTTATTAATAGTTTGTACGCTTGCCGCGGACCTAAAACCATCTTCGGGAGTGTTCAAACAATAATCTAACAATTGTTCTATGGTTGTTGTTGCAACGTGCATTCTGGTGTCTGACGAAGCATAATAAATAAATACCTCGTCTTTTTCATTCCGTATCCAGCCATTAGTAAACACCACATTTGAAACATCCCCCACCCGCTCTTCTCCTTCCGCTGCCATAAAATGCCCGCCTGGCCTTGCAATAACTTTCGAAGGGTCTTCCAAATCGGTCATAAACATAAATAAAACATACCGCAAACCTGCCGCACAGCCACGAACACCATGCGCCAAATGCAACCACCCCTTTTCTGTTTTAATGGGAGCAGGTCCCTGTCCGTTTTTTAACTCTTTAATAGTGTGATATATCTTTTTGTCAATTATTTTTTCATCGGGTGCTTCGGCTTTTGAAATATCATCAACCAAAGCCCAGCCAATTCCACCGCCGCCGCCAACTTCAATAAATCCATCTTGAGGCCGGGTATAAAATGCGTATTTTCCATCCACAAATTCAGGATGAAGAACCAGGTTTCGTTGCTGCCCATGATGTGAGATAAAATCGGGTAAACGGTCCCAATTTATCAAATCTTTGGTCCGTGCAATTCCTCCGCTTGCTATTGCTTGTGAATTATCGCCAATTGGAGCTGTTGGATCTTTTCGTTCAGAACAAAAAATACCATAAATCCAACCATCATCGTGATGAGTCAAACGTATATCGTACACATTTGTATCTGGATTTAAAGTTTCGGGCATTGTAACCGGGCGATCCCAAAAATGCCAATTATCAATACCATTTAGACTTTCTGCCACAGCAAAAAACGATTTGCGATCCCAGCCTTCTGTCCGGACCATTAACAAATACCTTCCATCCAGATAAATTGCCCCGCTGTTAAAAGTTGCATTTACACCAATCCGCTGCATCAAAAAAGGATTGGTTTCGTAATTTAAATCGAAACGCCAAGGCAAAGGTGCATGAGCTGCAGTTAAAATTGGATTTTTGTATTTCTGATAAATACCGTTGTAATTATTCGAAACCGGCTTATTCTTTTTAGAGAGTAGTTTTTTATGCCCATTTTTCAATTTTTGAAGGCGCTTATTAAATTCTTCTTTTGTTGGAATCATAAAGTTAGCTGATTAAAGTTTAAAGTTCAAAGTTTAAAGTTCAAAGTTTAAAGTTTAGAGTTCGATGTGGAACCTGAAACTCTAAAATTTTTAATTCTCAGGTAATTTTTCCCACCATGTTTTTTTCAAGATAATGGCACAAATTACGGTTATAATTATTGTTATCCAGATCGGAAGCGCATCTTTCAAAATAATGTAAATAGGTAGGGCCACCAATGCAGTTTGTGCAATTGTACCGATTATCACATTAAACATATCGATTTTAAAATTTTTATTCGGCTTAAAATCAGGATCTTCATCCATTACCTTTTGTTTGATAGGTCCCCAAAAACCCCAGGGATTTACGGTTTTATAAAATTCTTTCAAAGTCTTTTCGTCGGTTGGTTTAGTTAAAAAAGTTCCGGTCAGCGCACCTGCAATCGAAATAAGTAACAACCATGGGAAATAATACAAATCGAGCGTTTCGGAAAATACATAGGGAAAAATAAGTGCCGGAATTAAGCCTGCTACCATTCCCCAAAAATATCCATAACCATTAAAGCGCCACCAGTACCATTTCAAAACATTAGAAACTACATAACTTCCGTAGAGTGCCGAAACAATCCACTGTAAAATACTGTTTACATCTTGTGCAAAAATCCCAAAAATAATACTTACAAAAACCACCAAAAAGCCGGTGGAATAATTCATATTTTTAATTTGCTTATTCGATGCTTTTGGTTTTAAATAGCGTAAATAAATGTCGTTAACAATGTACGCTTGTGCAGCGTTTAACGTTCCGGCAAAAGTTGAATTAAACGCTGCAAGTAAACCTGCCAGCAACAATCCCATAAAACCGATGGGTACAAACTCTGCAATTGCCGAAGGTAAAATCTGTTCGAAATCAATTTCACCAGCTACTAATAAATTCAAACGATCGTAGTAGAGCAGGGCTAAAATAGCAAAGCCGGCAATCATAAAATAACGGATGGGCATTAAAACCACAGAAACAAAACCACTCATTTTTGCTGCTTCTTTAGGTGATTTTGTGGAAAGGATTTTCTGCATATCGTAATTGGGTGCCGGCCCGGCCAGCGATACCAAAACCCCTTTAAAAACCATCATCATAAAAAAGATACCGAACAACGAATAACCGTCGCTGGCAATTTTGCCGTTAACTTCATTAATAATACCGCGCCAATCGAGGTCGTTCAACTTCCATCCAAAAAACGGGGAATCCCAACCTTCTGGCACGTTCAGAGTTTCAACGGTCAATGCTTTCATTGCTAAAACACCAATCAAAATTGCCGAAATGGCCATAATAATATATTGTAAAACGTCAGCCAAAACTATACTTGTCATTCCTCCCAACACTGCATAAAAAACGGCAAACATTGTAAATACCATCCCATAAATATGCGGGACATATTCGAGGGGGACATTAAATGGAATGTGAGGCTGAACTATTTCCCAGGGAATAAAAATCATAACAAACTTCCCAAGGCCGATAAAACCGTAGGCGAGATACCCCAGGCACATTATCAGCGCAAAAATTACAACCACCCCGTGCGATAAATTACTATCGCGGGTCCGGCCAAAACGGGTATTTATCCATTCTGCCCCGGTTGTTACTTTCGAACGCCGCAACCAAATGCTCAAAAAAACCATCAAAAAAATCTGGTTAAAAACCGGCCATAACCACGGGATCCATATACTTTTTAGCCCGTAAACAAAAAGAAGGGTTACCATCCACATAGTCCCCGAAATATCGAACATCCCCGATGCATTTGATAATCCAAGCATGTACCAGGGCAGTTTATTTCCACCAAGCAAATAATTTGACTTACTTTTTTGCGCTACTTTTTTTAAAGCTAAACCAATAACCACAGTTGAAAACAGGTAGGCAAAAATGATGACAATATCGATTACATTTAGTTTCATTTTCAGTTTTTGTAAAATATCAATAATACAATAATTATTTCTTTGATAATTAATTTTATGAAATTAGTTAAAAAAATCTCAGCGGATATTACTATTAATTTTTGATTAAAAAATAAAAAAGCCATTTTTACACTTTTCAATTCAATCGTATGAAAGAATATCTTTTTTTTATCTTGATAGCTTTACTTTTTTCCTGTTCGGGAAATAAACAAAAAAATCCCGGATCGAATCAGAAAATTCAAAAAGAATCTATTGAAAAGCTACTTGCAGAAAAACCAGTCCAAACGCTTAAGGAATCAAAACCTTTGACAGTCCCTGATATAAAAGATAAAATGGTTTTAATGGAAGGGGGTAAATTTTTAATGGGATCGGAAAATGGCTTACCCCAGGAAAGCCCGGTTCACGAAGTAACTTTAATATCTTTTTACATCGACAAATCGCCTGTAACAGTTGCGCAATTCCGTAAATTTATAGAAATAACAAATTATAAAACCGAAGCCGAAAAATTTGGGGATTCAGGCGTTTTTAACCTCGAAGCACAAAATTGGGAATTACTACCAGGAGCATTTTGGAGCAAGCCTTTTGGTCCAGCCGGACCTGTTGCGGAAGACAACCATCCGGTAACTCATGTTAGTTGGAACGATGCTGTGCAGTACGCCAGTTGGGCTGGTAAAAGATTACCCACTGAAGCTGAATGGGAATTTGCTGCACGCAGTGGAAAACACTCAGGCAACAAATTCAGCTGGGGAAATGAAATTTTAGTTGATGGAAAGTACTTTGCAAATACCTGGCAAGGCGAATTAGCTTCACCAGAAATTATAGATGGCTACCTGTTTACATGCCCCGTTGGAACTTTTGGCGAAAACGAGGCCGGGCTAACAGACATGGGCGGAAATGTGTGGCAGTGGTGTGCCGACAACTATAAAGCATACCCAGGCAGTTCAGAACCCATTCGCGAAGATCCAAATATTAAAGTCATTCGAAGTGGCTCATTTTTTTTCGATCAGTATGGAGAAGACAGTTATTCGGTTAGCGGGCGTTCCATGAATTCACACGAAACATCGCTTTTTAATACCGGTTTTAGATGTGCCATGGATGTAAAATAAAATAGTTTAAATTTGAACATAATTTCCAAACCGCTAAGAATTATTACTTTTAACATTTAATTTTTTTGAATCAATTAATATAAAGACATATAAATCAATTTAAAACTTAATTAAAAATGAATAGAAGAAATTTTATTGGAAAAACGGCTGCCGGAGCTGCTGCTGTTACAGTAATTCCCCGCCACGTTTTGGGTGGAAACGGTTTTGTTGCCGCTAACGACCGTGTTAATTTGGGTTACATTGGTAACGGAAAACAAATTTATACCCTGCTCAACAGTATTGGCGCATGCAAAGAAACGGTTGCAGTTGCTGCCAGCGATGTTTATGAAAGTAAACTGGAAAAGTTCATTAAAACGGCGAATAAGAACAATGCCGATAAAAATGTTGATGCAAAAGTTCAAGGATACCATTACTACCGCGAAATGCTGGAAAGAAGTGATGTTGATGCAGTTGTAATTGCAACACCTGACCACTGGCATGCACAAATGGTGATTGACGCAGCAAAAGCCGGTAAAGATATTTATTGCGAAAAACCAATGGCATTAACCGTTGCCGAAGGACGCGCAATGGTAAATGTAACACGCAAATACGACCGTGTTTTCCAAACAGGAAACATGCAACGTTCGTGGCGCGATTTCCGTCATGCAGTTGAATTAGTTCGCAACGGTTACATTGGCGACATTAAAGAAATTAACGTGAGTATTGGAGAACCAATCAAACAATGCGATCTTCCAACACAAGAAGTTCCGGAAGGACTGGATTGGAATGAATGGATTGGACCTTCGCTTTACCGTGGTTACCATGAAGATTTATGCCCGACCGATGCACACAATGACCCATGGGGATGGTGGCGTGGCTATCGTGACTTTGGTGGCGGTTTAATTACCGACTGGGGCGCGCACATGTTCGACATTGCACAGTGGGCAATGGACAAAGATGGATCGGCTCCCGTTCAACTTTTACCTCCAAATGAACCGGCCCAATCTCATGGATTAACTATGATTTATGACAATGGAACACGTGTAAATCACAAACTTTGGGGTGGCGAAAAAGATGGAAATGGGGTTCAGTTTATTGGTACTGAAGGTAAAATTGAAGTAAGCCGTAGTTTCTTGCGAACTTTCCCTAACGAGAAATTGGCCAAGACAGAATTGAAGGAAACCGATAAACGGGTTTATTTTTCCGACAACCATTACCAGGATTGGGTGGATGCAATGAAAAAACGCAGCAAACCAATTTCTGATGTTACAGTTGGACACAGTACCTCGGCAGTTTGTAATATTGCAAACATTGCTTACGAAGTTCAACGTCCATTGTTATGGAATCCTGAAGACGAGAAATTTGTTGGTGACGACTGGGCAAATATGATGCTCGACCGTCCTTACCGCGGAAAATGGGACTATACTGATTATTAATTTAAGAACTTTCACCCGTTGACTTTCAGTCACCGGATGAATAAAAACAATACCAATAAAAAAGATTCAACGGGTGACGGGAAGTCATCCGGTAAACACTAAACAAAATTTATTTATACCTTGAAGGACTCAAATTCCTTCAAGGTTTTTTATTAAATTGAGCCTAAATTATTCAATAAATACTTAACCAAAATGAAACGTATAATCTTACTTCTTTTTGTTGTTTCTTTTATTTCTTTGCATTCAAAAGCCGAGGCACACTATCCCGTTCGTGGATTGTGCATTTCAGCTCCCTCAGTAGATTTAGTTGATGAGTTTGTAGAATTTATCGATAACGATTTAGCTAACGACGGTTTAAATTTGCTTATTCTAAGAATAGATTATCGTTACGAATACGAATCGCACACGGAATTGATTGGCGACAATCCGTACTCGAAAGGCGATGTAAAAAAGTTGGTGCGCGTTTGTCAACAGAAGAATATTCGTTTGATTCCACAGATAAATTTATTTGGACATCAGTCGTGGCATGGAACCGCAAGTAAACTTTTACAGGTTTATCCTGAATTTGATGAAACGCCAAACATTAAACTTCCTGAAAAATATGAATGGCCAAATTCTGACGGCTTGTATTGTAAAAGTTACTGTCCACTACATCCCGAAGTACACAGTGTGGTTTTCGATTTGGTTGATGAGATTTGCGAAGTATTTGAAACCGATGCTTTTCATGCCGGATTAGACGAGGTGTTTTACATCGGACACGACGACTGTCCGCGTTGTCAGGGAAAAGATAAAGCTGAACTTTTTGCCGGCGAAGTAACTAAAATACGAAATCATTTAAATGAGAACAATCGCGAATTATGGATTTGGGGCGACCGTTTAATCGATGGAAAAACCACCGGAATAGGACTTTGGGAAGGCAGTTATAATAACACGCACCGCGCCATCGACATGATTCCAAAAGATGTTGTAATTTGCGACTGGCATTACGAACGGCCCGATCCGACAGCAGTTCTTTTTGCTGCTAAAGGATTAAATGTACTAACCTGTCCGTGGAGAAACAGTGAAGTTGCACTGGAACAAGAAAGAATGCTCCGAGAATTTATTAAAGGTGCGACCAGCGAAATGCAACCCAAATACAAGGGAATGTTACAAACTGTTTGGGGCTCGGCAAAAGGTTTTATGGACAGCTACAAAGGGAATATAAGTCCTGAAAAATCGGATAAATCTGCTGAGTGTTTTAAAGCACTGACCAAAGTATGGATGAAATAAAAAAAATTCAGACAAATAATTTCTTCAATACAAGCAGCCTAAAATTTCACGTTTAATCATCCCAGTGGGCATCAATTACTTCCTGAATATGTGGAAAGTTGGTATCCTCTTCGTTTAATTCTCTTCTTTTTTCAGTCAACTCATTTTTTATTTGAGCAATAATTTTAGCATATTCCGGATTTGCATATTCATTCTGCATTTCCATGGGGTCTTTCTTCAAATCATAAAATTCCCAGGCTGCCGGTGTTTCAAAATCATAGTTATTCCGCCGGGATTCTTTGTTTTGGCCATCTCCAAAATCTTTCCAGAATTTTCCATAGAAGAATATCAATTTGTAATTTTTTGTCCGAATACCAAAATGTGCGGGATTGGCATGTCGATGTGCCATGTGCATCCAGTAACGATAATAAGTTGATTGCTGCCAACCCTCAGGTTCTTCTCCCGTTTCGAGAATTGTTTTAAAACTTTTTCCCTGCATGTAGTCGGGAACTGTTCCGCCGGCCAATTCGATAATTGTTGGAGCATAATCAGTATTATTTATAATTGCATCCGTTCTTATGCCAGCTTCAATTTTCTCAGGATAACGCACAAAGAATGGCATTCTCATCGATTCTTCGTACATCCAGCGTTTATCAATAAAGTCATGTTCGCCCAAATAAAATCCCTGATCGCCGGTGTAAATAATAATCGTTTTATCCAATATTCCCTCTTCTTTTAAATAAGCGAACAATCTTTCCAAATTATCATCAACGCCTTTTACGCAACGTAAATAACGTTTCAGGTATTCCTGATAAGCTAAATGCGTGTATTCCGGATCTGGAATATTTGGATCAATACCCATGTGCATTCCCATATTTCTAATAACATTTCTGTGACCAATCGAAGAACCAATTTTCTGAATAAGTACATCATTTTCTCCACGAGTTGCTACCGATCCATTATTCCCTCTGTAGTACATGCTGGCTGGTTCGGGAATATAAGTATCTTCCAGATAATTGGAATACCGCTCTGCAAATTTAAACATATCATGCGGAGCTTTGTAATGATGCATCATAAAAAAGGGTTTGCTTTTATCCCTTTTGTTTTTTATCCAATCCAACGAAATATCAGTTATACAATCGGACGAGTGACCGGTCATTTGAATTATATTTTCAGGCCAATTATTTTCTCCCCTAACTCTGAAGTCAGGATTATAATATTTTCCTTGCCCGGGCAAAACAGTGTAAAAATCGAACGCGGCGGGTTCCTGTTTTAAATGCCATTTTCCAACCATTGCAGTTTGGTAACCCAGCTTTTTCATTTCAATCGGAAGAAATTGTTTTTCGGGTGGAATATTTCCATCTAAATCGAGAACACCATTTGTTTGAGGGTATTGTCCGGTAATAATACTTGCCCGGCTTGGAGTACAAATTGAATTATTACAAAATGCATTATCGAATATTATTCCTTCTCGGGCTATTTTATCTAATGTTGGAGTAGGATTTAAATGTGCCAATCGACTTCCATAAATACCAAATGCCTGCGATGTATGATCGTCTGACATAATAAAAATGATATTTGGTTTCTGTACTTTTCCTTTATTAGCACAAGAATTTAATAGAAATATTAATAAGACAGTTCCCAACAATATTTTATACATTTTATAAAATTTAATAATTAATCAAATATACTTGTTGGATTTCATTCAAAAAACATTTTTCGTTTATGAATAGCTTGCAATCTATTTTTTGTGTTGAGAAACATTAAATGAATATCAATTCAAACAAAACAAGACAACCAATGTTAAACTTTTTTACTCTTTTTAATAAGCTTTGTATTACAAAAGATGAATTCAATTTATGTCAGAAATTCTAAATAAAAAACCGACCATGCAATATCGCCGGTTCGGGAAAACCGAAAAATACATAAGTGCAATAACTTTAGGCGGAATGCGGTTTAAAAAGGCTTGGGACGAACCCCGCCACGAAATTCCGAAAGAAACTTTTGAAGAATGCAGAGATGTTGTAAAACTGGCTTTTGCTGCCGGTATTAACCACATTGAAACTGCCTGGGGCTACACAAAAAGCGAAACGGTTTATGGCAAGGTTTTAAACAAAGAATTAAAAATTCCGCGTAACTCTTATCATTTAATGACCAAAGGAAATGCAATGACTGCGGTTGAAATGAGGGGAAAAGTCGAGAAACAATTAAAGGATTTACAAACCGATTATTTCGATTTTTATGGCTGGCATGGAATTAACAACGATGAATTGTTAAATGAAGCATGTAAAACCGGTGGCGCAGTTGAAGAGTTGCTAAAACTTAAAGAAGAGGGAATAATTAAGCATGTGGGATTTAGCACGCACGGTCCGCTGCAAACAATTATCAGGGCAATTGAAACCGGTATGTTTGATTTTGTGAACCTGCACTATTATTATTTCGACCAGCGAAATCATGCAGCAATTTCCATGGCACAAATTCGCGACATGGGTGTTTTTATTATTTCACCAAACGATAAAGGAGGACAACTTTTTAATGCGCCCGATAAGTTAAAAAATGCTGTTAAACCTTTTACCCCCATTCAGTGGAATGCACAATTTTGTCTTCAAAACCCTGCCGTTCACACGCTTTCTTTTGGCATGACAAAAGCGTCTCATTTTGATGAAATGAAAGGGATTTTTCCTTTTGAAGTACCCTGGTCGGAGACCGGACAAAAAATAAAATTGAAACTTGACAGCTTTGTTTTGGATGATCCTTACGCTTGCTACGATGGATTTGGACTGCAAAACGACCCGTCGGAAATAAATATACCGGCAGTTTTGCGTTTGCGTAAACTTTGGAAATGCTAC
>Ga0233437_1003908_pt1 | contig 18584 bp, 10 predicted proteins | sample SI_122_August201_FD_182714 | JGI IMG/M metagenome (GOLD analysis project Ga0233437, IMG submission 182714) | Seawater microbial communities from Saanich Inlet, British Columbia, Canada - SI_122_August2016_200_MG | ecosystem: Environmental > Aquatic > Marine > Inlet | place: Canada: British...
GATGCACTAAACCAAAAATACCAACCATACTTTATGAAAAAATCCGTTGTACCCGAATAAAAAATATTGGTAATGCTATTCGCTTATTATGTAATGGTTATATAATTTTAGGTGCAAGTTGGGTTAAGCCCGTTATTTGTTCTGCCATACAAGCGGCAATCATGTAACCGAAATTTGAGTAGTGGAATTCGTCAAGTATGTAAGAAGCAGGTCTCTGAAGATTGTCTATTAAGATTGCCAAACGCCACGCTTTTATTTCTTTCGAACTAAAGTCATCCCAATCGGGCACATTCTTCGGAATCCCCGCACGATGGGTAAGCAATTGCCAAAGAGTAATTTTGTGGTAATCATCGTAGATTTTGTGTTTCAACTCAGGAATAGCTTCTATCAGTTTCGTATCCCAACTAAGCTTCCCTTCTGCTACCAAAGTGGCAATCATAGTGCTCGTCATAGCTTTAGTGCAAGAACCCAGATGCACCACATCATTAGTGGTAAACGCAATACCAGAACCAGCTTTACGCTCTCCTGCAGAAGCTATGGCAATTACACCTTCGCCTGAGATTATTGCAGCAATCATTCCGGGTGCTTTACCATCATTTACTACTTCAGTAAGGATGTGCTGAATGGAATCAGATTTCTTTGATTCTGATTTTGTTTGCGAATAGATAGCTTGAGTATAAGCCATAAGCAAGCATATAGAGATAAAGACTAAACCTAAACAAGATGAGCAACTTTTTCGTTTTGTTTGATAATTCATTATTTTCTTTGTAAAATTTAAGAGACTCTGAGAATAATCAAACCAGCCATTAATCGGCTAATTTTTTACAAATATTGTTCATGCCATGCTGATGCAAAGTCATACTTTCGACTTCTCCAGCTTCATTTATATTAAATGTAAGTTGAGCATCATCAACTCCCTTTATAACAAATACATTTTGGGATATTGGGATTATGGAGCCTTCACCTTGTCCGGTTGCTTGCACTTTCAATTGACTATCATATTTGTTAATAGTCAGGATAAAGCCCGGCATTAGTTCATATATGCCTACATAACTTTCAAGGATGTCATCTGCAACAGGCACCGCTATGATCACTTTTTCTGGTTCAGGTTTCGCATTTAACAACAATCGCCCTACCATAGTATAAGAAGGAGGTTCCATAAGGGCATTTTCAGTTATAGGAAAACCTGTCATTCCTGCTTGTGCTTTCTGACCTGATTCTGCAACAAAACTGATATTTCCATTTTTATCAGGGTGAATGTAAAATAGAAAGCATGAACCTAAGTAGGTTGAGTAAAGGAGTTTGCTATTTTTAATATCGATTACTGAGACAAATGACTTCCTACGACCCAAAAAAGTATTATTAAAAGTTTTTTCCCCAACAGGGTAGTCTGAATATAAGGCATTTTCAGTAAGCGGAAAATCTGAAGAATTTGTCATTCCTCCAATAACAACAGTATCTTTATTAAGAAAATGTGCATTCATAATATTATCGACATCGCTTCCTCCAAACAGAGCAGAGTATTCTAAGGCCATAGTTTCAGAATTAAATACCGATATAAAGCAATTCCGCACACCTTCCCCTTTTTTACTTATAACATTATCTGTAACTGGCATACCTTCTTCCATAGCGCTGGCACATACCATCAATCTGTTTGGCTTTGTCCACTTTATAGATGAAATAGGCCATCCTCTACCAGCGAAATAGCTTAAATACGAAATCTTGTTATCTGCTCCGTTTATTTTGGCAATATAATGATCAATTTCTCCCGGACCTTTAGGCATAATTACTTCTTTTCGAAGAGCATTTTCAGTTACTGCTAAGTCTGCTGTAAAAGTACCACCCATTATATAAATATTATCTTTGTCATCAATAGCAAGTCCACCAACCCCTTCCATTATGCTGCTTCCAAAGAAAGTGGAAAATAAAAGCTTATTACCATCGGGACTAAATTTAGAAAGGAAACCATGCATCTGAGTAACCTTTTTGTCGATGACACCTTTTGTTAGAGGAAAGTCATGAGAGCGGGTAGTTCCTACAATAATAATATTTCCTTTAGAATCAATCTTAACACCTTCTGTTCCTACTGTTTCTTCAACTTCACCTCCAATAAATGTAGAAAAAATAATTTCGGTTCCAGTTGGGTTTAATTTAGTTAAGAAAACATCGCCAGCCCAGACTCCTTCACCATTGAAACTTGTGTCATAGCTTCCTGAAGTAACAGGGAAGTCGGAAGAATGAGTTCCTCCAGCTATATATATATAACCTGCATCATCAACCGTTATTCCTGAATGATGTTCTCTTTTTGTACCACCAATTAATGTGGCAAATACTATTTCACCTTCGGGTGTAAATTTTACTACAAAGACATCTGCCTCTCCTTTAAGTTCTGTTTGATAAGCTCCTTCTGTGGCAGGGAAATTTTTATCTCTGGTATTTCCTGAAATATAAGTATAACCTTCGCTATCGGTATAAATATCGAAACCTGATGCGTATTTATCGGTATGAGAAAGATAAGTAGAAAAACCAAGCGTATAAACCGTGCTGTCTGCTTGTTCACTTGTTTGCGATTTTAGAATTCCTTGGCATAAAAGAATTGCCAATAAAATAAAACTAATTTTTTTTAACATGATTTTCTAATTTTTAAAATTATTGTTTGCATTTATAGAATTTGATTTAAATATTCTACAAAACAAGTAATTTCAGAGCATAACTACACCCGCAAATGGGGGCAGGTTTAGTGGCAAATTGGGACAAAAATGAAATGAAAGGGGAAATATGGGTTTAATAACCTTCTGAACGCCTACAGAAAAGTAGAAGGAGAGGCGCCATAAAACTGTTTAAATGCCTGGCTAAAACGATTGGTATCTTCGTAACCAACCATTAAGGCGACTTCGTTTACACGGTATTTTTCTTTGATTAGTTCAGCAGCTTTAGACATCCGGGTGTGTCGGATTAAATCTACAGGTGATTTACCGGTTAATGCATTAAATTTACGTAATAAAGTTCTGCGGTGAAGGTTGATGTTTTCGGCCAGTACTTCTACTGTAAAACTACTATTTTGAAGGTTGTCTTTAATTATGGAAATACAATCTTCAAGAAATTTTTTGTCGAAATCAGAGTAAATATTTTTTGAATGCTCAATGTCAGCAAAGCTGAATTTTTTTCTGGCATTCTCTCCAGTCAAAATGATGTTGTTCACTTTTCTAAGCAATACGTCCGTGTCGAATGGCTTTACGATATAATCATCAGCACCACAGTCGTAGCCATCAATAATACTGTCAGCTTCACCTTTAGCGGTAAACAGAATAATGGTGATGTGACTGGTATTGATATCATTTTTAAGCATTTTGCACAATTCATTGCCCCGGATATTTGGCATCATCACATCACTGATAATTAAATCAGGAAGGTGTTTTAAAGCCAGTTCCTTTCCTTCTTGTCCATCCTTTGCACAAATAACCTGATAGGAAGTGGCAAACAGATCACGTAAAAATAAACGTAACTCATAATTATCTTCAACGATTAAAATTTGTGGCAGGCCATTTTCACTGGGCTCCGAAATCAGATTCTCAAGCTGGTTAACTAATTGATCTCGGTTACTGATTTCGAGCTTAACAGGAGTGTCATCCTGGACTTCTATCATTTCAAGAGGCAAGGAGATGGCAATATTTGTACCTTTTCCCAGTTCGCTGGAAACGCTAAATTCCCCTTTCACCAGTTCAACAATTTCTTTAACATAAGCCAAGCCAATTCCACTACCTTCAACGCTTGTATTGGAATCTTCAATTTGATAATATCTTTCGCCTAATTTTTTAAGATGATCGCTGCTAATCCCTTTTCCGGTATCACTAATTTCCAATAATATTTGGTTGGTATTTATATCAAGTTTGAAAATAACCTGACCGTTATCTTTGTTAAACTTAAATGCATTGGATAGCAAATTTGTAATAATGGACTGCAAACGTCCCTGATCAAAAGTGATTTGTGCTTTACCAATATTCGCTTCAAAAATAAGTTTGCAATTGTTTTGAATGGAATAGCCTTCGAATGAATAAACTATTTCTTTGCAAAAAGAAATGATCTCAAATTCAGATAAATCCAAACTTAATAAATCCTCATCTAGCTTTTGTAAATCAAGAATTTGATTAACCAGCGTTTTTAACTTATTTGTATTATTGATTGCTAGTTGAAGTTGATTTCCAATTTCCTCTTCTTTTGTTTCTGATTTAAGAATTCTTTCTAAAGGAGATTTAATAAGTGTTAAGGGCGTTCGGATTTCATGAGAAATATTGGTAAAGAAATCAAGTTTGCGTTTACTTGATTGTTGAAGTTTATTTGAAATTTCCTGAATCTCACCTTTTTGTTCTGCCAGTAGTCGGTTGTCCTTTTTTTTGTTTCTGTATGCTCTCCAAAGTACTAATCCTATTATAACTAACAATAATGCACCGGCAATAAAAGAATTTCTAATAAATTTTTGTTTTGTGATTTCAGCTTCTTTTTTTTCAATTTCAAATCTCATTTCAAGTTTCGCAACCTCATTATACTTTTCATTGCTAGCCAAACTATCATTCATTTGGTTTGCAATTATTAAATAATTGGATGAGGTTTGAAATTCCCCTTTTGAATAATATTTTTCACTTAGCAATTCGGCTGTTTTTTTTACCCTTTTGGGTAGGCCTAACTCTACTTCCAGTTTATGTGCCAACTCTAAATAGTAAATAGAACTATCTGTATTATTAAGAGTTTGGTAGTAATTCCCTAAATCTTTATAAGAGATTGCCATTTCTAAACCCGATTCAGATTCGTTCGCAATATTCTTTGCCCGATTTAGATATGAAAAGGCTTGTTCTGAATTGCCTGTAATTAAAGAAATACGGGCAGCTTCAATCAGCGTTTGATGAATTTGGATCTCGGGGCAAATCAGGCACATTTCATCAATACTTTTTTGAAAATACTGTAATGCATTATCATAATCTTTCCAACTTTTAAATACCATAGCTATTTTATGATCTACAAGGGAAAGCATGGCATAATCGTCAGGATAGATATTGGCATAGACTTCTTTATATAACTGCATAGCCACCGAATCATTTCCTGTTTTGAAATGAACATCCCCGATACCAATCTTAACATAGCTTAAGTACCTGTAATTTTGGCCCTCTTCAAAAATATTTTGAGCTTCAAGTAGATACTCCAGCGCTATATCTTTGTTTACATGATTATTAAGGAATAATTGTCCGGCAGTGAAATACAATTCTCCTAAGGACTGTTTGCTTCCTGCTTCTTCGGCATATTCAATTCCTTCTTGCAAATATCGGTAAGCCAGTTTATAATTATAAAGCCTTGCATAGGTTGCGGCAATTCTTTGATAGCTGTTTATCACTGTATAATTGGCCTCAATTAATGCTCGGTTTTGAATATTAATTTGATAATAAACCAAGGTGCTATCATATTCACCTAAAGACGCATAAGCATATGATATTTGATTATTTGAAATGGCCTCATATTCTGAATTCTTAAGTTCGAGAAATAAGTCGCGGGCTTTTTTGTGATAATAAATTGATTGTGCGAAATTGGATTTCCAGCTTTCTATGTTTCCCAGATAATGAAAAGAGTAGGAAAGGATTTTTTTTTCTTGTGATTTTTCAGCAACGTTTATGGCTTTTAAAAAGGCTTCTTCAGCAGAAAGATATTCATGCATTTTATGATATGACATCCCTTTTTCGTAAAAGGATTGTGATTCTTCAGTTCTATTAATTTTGAGTTTTGGCTGAGTTATTGTCTTTGCAGTATCAGGAACAGTTTTAGAAAACACGAAATTAGAACCTGCTAAAAAAACGAGTACAAGTATTATTTTAAAGGCGATTGTTTTCAAATTTCACTGTAAATTATAAATTTTATTTATCATAATTTCGTTCATCATATCGTAGTTGGTACATGGATGCTAACGGGCTGCGGAATGAGTTTACGGGATAGCTTTAATAAATTATTTCATTAATTATTATTTACAAATTCTAATATCTGCAAATATAATAATTTTGGTTCACTACGAATTTAATGGAAAACAAATAATGTTATGTATAAAATGAGATTATATTTGGTACGAAGTCGGAGAACCGAAGTCAGAAGTTAATACACCAAAAAATTTGGAGTATCAATATATTAAATATCATTAAAAGGATAATAAACTAATAATCAATAGTAATTTTCTTCAGTCTTCTGACTTCAGTCTCTTCATATAACTTACCTACTAAGATGGTAGTAGAACCATAATTTTAAATTTAAAGATATGAGAAAATTTTATTGCCTATTGTGTAGAAAATCATTAAAATCCAAAGAATGTATTCAGGTTTTACACAATGCTGATTCAAAATTATTTCAATTTCTCTTTTTTTTCTTCCCGAAATTCCAGGCAAAACAATAAAAACCGTCGATAAGTACATAGATGGGATGTAGTTCAACATAGCCTGGCTGGGTTTCCGCTATTGCGGAACAGGCTTTGCAGACCGCTCAGAGTCCTGTTTATTAGTATTAGTAATTGTTTGTGTTTAAAATTTTATTATTTTGATATATTTATTTTATACACTTTAATTTTTTTCTCGATAAAACCAAGTCGAAAAGCATTTTAAATGTAATTCTTGAACAAAGTAACAAAAAATATTTCATATTATGAAATAAATTATAAAAGAATATTAGCTCTATTTGTAATAAATGAAATCCCTTACTGGTGGCTGTTTCCAATCATAACTCCCTGAAAAATCGGGCCGAACTGGGTTAATGGCCTGGGCGATGCAATGCATGATGAAGGTTACCTTATTAAGATGAATGCCAATAGTACTTTAGTTTATCCTGATTGAGATTTTAAGACTATCTAAATGTAAAAGATAAAGCCTTGTAATTTAAACAGATCATATTTTTCTTATTACTAAAAATCCATTTTTAGAACTCAGTAATTTTGATATTTAACTGGAATAAATGGAGTGCTTTTTATTTTTTATTGGTTATGATTATCTTTTTATTTTCATAATTTGAAACGCTTCGGAGAAACTTATTTATCTCACCAAACATTTCATGGCCATACCGGCCTTTATTTATTGATAGTTTTCGTATAATTATTATTGTTTCTTCTGTTTGCTTTATTTCAAATAAGCACTGGCCATAAGCAGAATTGAGATGTTGGTTTTTTAGTGGGTATTCATCTGAAAAATTCTTGGGTAAATTTATTTGTAATGTATCAATATATGAATAACTAAAAGGAACAAAAATATCCAGTTTTCTTTCATCAGGAATAAAATCAGAAAACTTGTTTTGGTGGAAAAATTCAGGTGCGAAAAACATCCTTGCTCCTGAACGTGATGCAAAATTACTTATTTTCCCATTTATTATGAGTTTTCCTTTGGCAGTGTTGCCAGATTTATCTTCAACTGTGAAATTTTCAATTTTTACAATTTTTGATGAGGACAGATTCTTGAGGAGTTCTTCTTTTTGTTCTTTTTCCGATGAGTTAAGCAAGGCAAATATTTCACTGTAAAGGTTGTTGTTGAATTCTGTATTGATTTTAAAATTAGCATCTCCCGACTCTTTGATTTCCAATTTAATGTTTGAAACCCTTGTATTTTGGTTGGCATTGAACGAAGGCGTTTTAGCTAATTCCCCTCCATCGGGTTTAATCAAAAGTGCATAGCGGTCTTGACTTCCCGGACTAATATATGCAAACGGTATTTTTTGATTTGTGCATTCGAGCCATACAGTGTCACCATCCAGGGGGACGCAAAGGATAATATGGTTGGTTTGGTTTGCACTGGCAAAGTCGGTGAATTTAATTTCCTGATGCTTGCCTGTCCCAATTTCAGTATAATACGAATCGATACCGGCACATTTCAGGAGGGATTTTGTGTAATTTGACAGGGCTTTACAGTCGCCATAACCCTTTTCGTCCACATCCATCGCCATTATTGGTTGAAATCCCCCAATACCCAATGCAATATTTACATATCTTGTTCGGTTCTGCATGTATTTGTAGATGGCTTTGGCTTTATCTCTTTCTTTACTTATTGTATCTGTTAAATCTTTTATATATTCTGTTGTTTCCTCAGGCAGTTCATCCCTGCCGGTAATGAGGTTATTAACCCATTTGCCATAACTTTTCCATGATGAAAAATCCCCTCTTGTGCCTTCGTAAACTATATCGTTGGGCGATAGTAAAACAGCAGGCATAAAATCCAAGTAGTTTGGAGCATTGGGCTCGTATTCAATAGCTTTAAGGTTTTTTGCAGACCATTTATAAACATTCATTCCGTCTGAAAATGTTACATCCTTGATAAAATCATGGTTTAGTTCTTTATATTTTATATCGAACTCTTCGGATGTTTTAAAAGACAGTTCTGCTTCTTCTACCGAGATGTTAAACCATTTTTGAGGCATCCATGTGTTGAAACCAACAATACCTTTGTTTTCAATTGTGTATTTATACTCAATTGTATAAGGATAATCCGAAACTGCAGGTTTGAAATACTTTACCCTGTGGTCGCTGAATAATGTATAACTGTTGTTTGCAGCATAATCTTTTATTTCTTTTTTCTTCAACTTATCCTGCAAATTACCATTTTTATTATACCGGTAACCTTTAATGTCCGTCACATGTGAGTTCCTGTCGTAAAAGATAAGCAATTTAGAAGCATGTTTGTCATTTTGGTTTAAAATGCTTATTGCATAATGCACATTCATTGTGTACTTATCAACAGAATTCCTTTCGTAGGATGTTTTATAAAACCGAAAAACAGCATCTGCATTTTTTTGCAATGAATCTGCAATATTGTTAACATTATAATTGTTCTGTCCACAAGCAATATATGCTGTAGCAATTGTTGCTACTAAAATAAGTACCAGTTTTTTCATTCCACTTTTTTAAGTACAATCATTTCGTTTTGTTTATCGATTATCATTTGATAAATATTTTTCAATGTTTGATATTCTTCGGGTAAAAAAAGTGTTTTGTTTACAGAAAACTTAATTGTAAGTATGATATTGTTCCCAAGTTGTTTTATATTATAGATGTATCTGATTTTACCATCCGGTGTGCGAGCCAATAGCGATTCGGGTATTTCTGTAACGGTAAAGTTATCAGGGATTGAGATAGTATAAATCTGTTGAACTAAATAAGGGTAATTAAATTCTACCGGGTAATCACGTTTTTCAAGTTTAAAAGGATTTTTTGAAACAAATGCCTGGTATACAGGTTTGAAAAATGCGATATCATTTGATTGTTCGATGTAGTTATTTTGTGTGAATTCAATTGATATCTTCATATTTTCTTGAATCGTGTCCGGATTAGTCACGTCAAGTTTATGTATTTTGTAATCTTTGATTTCTTTTTCTAAAGACTCTTTATATTCGGTAGTGTCGTTGTATTTTTCGATTTGTTTTTTGTACCGGTATAAAGCATAATTATTTAACTTCATTTGGTTGATACCATTTATGCTAAGATCTTTGTTTACATCCAGTTTATAGCTTTCCACAAATGAAAAAGATTTGTAATCCATCAGGGTAATCCAACCACCACCCGTATTGTTTACTATCCTGCCTTTGTCGTTTAGGCATCGGATTGGCAGTAAGTTTATTTCTGAATGTGGATCTGTGGCATCCATTAGCAATGTGTCGTTGCCGAGCTTTGCCATTGCTATAACATAATTAAACCTGCTAATTGAAGGATGAGCCGGATGTATTATTCCGTGTTCTTGAGTACTTAGTATGACAGGGTATGCTTCAAAACCTAACTCTCTGAGCAATATTACCAGGTTTAAGTTAATATCAGCACAGCTCCCCTCACCTTCTTTATAAGCTTTACTCAACGATGTGGTTACGTACTTACGATTGTAGCCATTCCATGCCATTTTGTTTTTGAGCAAATTAAATGTACTATTTAAAAGAGAAAAGTCATTTTGATTCAGCTTTTTAAGGGTTTCTACATCACTTTTAGTATGTGATGTTTTGTTTAACTCTCTTCCAAAATTGTAGCTATTTACCAGGTTTTTATTTATCTTCTCCCAACTCGTTGTATAGTATTTCATTGTTGAATTAGGGAATTTTGTGTAATAAAGTTCAAACTCATACTTACTAAGGTAGTTTTCTTCAGTTCTTAAATATTCTTCAATAGTGAAAGCAGGAATATTTTTTGCATAATAATGATAAATGTCTTCCCGATATTTATATGTATTGGTGGTGTAATTTTGTTCACGTACTACACTAACCCTTGCCTTTTGCTCATAAGCTATTTTTATTTCTTTTTGTTTACTGTCACTTTCTCTTTTTATTGGGAGATAGCCTTTTTGTGTTTGGTTAAAGTTATAGTATTCAGGTATAAAAACATGGTATTCACTTTGTAATACGGGGATAGTTTTCTGAAAGTACCATTCCTGTAAATTAAAATAAAAGTCTGATAAAACCATGTACTCTATTTCAATGATAGAACCCGGCTTCACATTTGGCATTGCAAATTTCCTAGTGATCCAGTATTTACTGGTTTCTTCATTATAAATATCTTTTTTTTCAAGTTTTGTTTTTACAATCTTATTGTTCTCCAAATTGTAAGTAAATGCCCTTAATTTTGTGATTTTCTCTTCATCTTCATCCCTCCTATATAAAGGAATTTCAATATTTGCCCAGGAAAAGCCTTGATTATCAACTATTTTTATTCTGAAATGTCTTTTAAAATGTAACTGAAATCCTTTTCGGTCTCCTGCGTCGTTTGAGCGAATTTTGGTTTCAGCATATTGAAAATATGAATTTCCATAATCAAAAATAAAATAGGCATGAGCATTTGAATCAATGGGGCAAATATTGTTCTTTAATTGTTCAACTGATATCTTCCCAAACCTTTGGGGTGGTTTTTGCGAAAAAAGAATTATTGAAATATTTGTAAAGAATATTAAAAGTACGATTTTAATGATTAATTTTTCTTTTTGCATAATTTATAGTTTTTAATTTGTGGAATTTTTTCTGATACTTGCAGGTAACGGCAGTCTGTCTAATAACCCTGAATATTATCATTTATTCTTAATATAAAATTTTTAAAATTATTGTTTTTTAGTATTATACGTTTTACTGTTTTATCATAATATTTGCTTTTTAATAGTTTTTAGCAAACGTTATTTCTTTAATACTTTAAATACGCCCTTGTTGCCCTTTGAAGTATTAATCTTTAAGTAATAAACACCCTTTGGATCATTTAGTACCATATCAATCTTATTTGAATCATTGAATTCTTTCCTTGAAAGTTTTTGTCCCAACTGATTATAAATTTCTATGGAAATGAATTCATATCTTTCCATAAAAGATAAAGTAAGAGGACCTTTTGAGGGATTTGGATAAATTTTACAGAATAATAAATCGACTGAAATACTTTCATTAATACTATTAGATGATTTGACAGTAAACTCCGTAATTCCTTGATTTGTGCATGCATAAAAAATTTCATTATTTGCTCTGTAAATAGAATTAACAATATTGGAACTCATTCCGTCTGCTATAGTATAATTACTCCATTCTTCTCCATCATATTTTAATAATCCGTTCCGAATTGTCGCAACCCATAATTGATTTGTACTGTCACACACTCCTCCATGAAACCAGTATCCTGAATGAAAAGTTTCCCATTCATTTTCTTCATAGATAAGTATTATATTGTCTCCAATTGCATATATTTCTCCATTATTATCTTCGGTAAAGCCATAAATTGAATATGTTGAATCAAAATCAACTCCGCTTATAAAATGTTGAAACTCTTGATTTTTATATACACTTATACCTGCTCTACTACCTATCCAGAGTCTTCCAAATGAGTCCTCAAAAAGAGCTTCTAAATACTGAGATTGAAAACCTTCTGTTTCGTCATAATGGGTCCAATCTGAGCCATTATATTTTAATAGATAATTTAGCCCAGCAAACCACAGATTACCACTTGAATCTTCAAGAATATCAAATATCCATCCAGAAAATATATCATTAACCTCATAATCAAAAACTTCCCAATTGGTGCTATCATATTTATATATACCGTTAACAGTACCAAACCAATAGTCTCCATTTTTATCTTGCAAACCTTTAGATATCCATTTTATTTCTTTGCCGCTATCGGTATACTTGTAGTTCTGCCAGGTTAATCCATTAAATTTGCTTATACCATATTGAGTACAAAACCATAAGTTGCTGTCATCTTCGAATACAGAGTTTACATCATTGCATATGAGACCATTGTCATCTGTATTAATTATGGTCCATACACCATTATTATATATAGCAGCGCCATTCTCCGTACCAACCCATATACTATCGTTTATGGAATAACTACAAAAAACATTATTATGAGGAAGGTTATCCTCAACATCGAAATATAAAAATATACCACCATCTAAAATTGTAAATCCTTTTGAGGTGGAAAAAAACACCTTACCAAACTCATCACCATCAATATCCCAAACAAGACCAAATACTCCAGGTTCAAAGGGATCAATGACATCCCAATCATTACTGTACTTGTAAGTTCTAGTACCAGCTGCTACCCATATATTCCCCAAATTATCAACAAATATGTCTTTTATATAATCGTCTGAATTTGGTTCCCAGGAAAATGGGATTATCATATTATCTTGTACCATAAAAGTTCCTGCCCCACTGGTTCCAATCAATATATATCCATTCTTATCTTGAGCCAGACAATAAATTGATTTATCAGGTAAACCATTAGCTGTTGTATAGTTTGTCCATGTAATACCATCAAACATGCTGATACCGCCATTTGTTGCAAACCAAATATTACCTGATTCGTCAACTAATATGTCATTTACCTTATTATGAACTAATCCATTTGACTCATTAAAATGAGTAAAATTTTCACCATCGAACATGGTAACTCCAGCCACATAACTTCCATAACTAATCCAAATGTTGTTATTTTTATCCTGAGTAATATCTCCCACTTCATCAACTCGTAATCCATCAATTGAAGTTATTGTACTCCAATTTGAACCTCTAATTTGACTTATACCATACGCTGACCCAATCCACAATGTATTATTATGATCATTGTGGAAGCAATATATGAATCCTCCAATAATTCCGTTATCACCAGTATTGGTGGTATTGTATATCTTCCAGTTATCCTGACAGATAGCACTCACAAAGAGGATGTTACCGAAAATAAATAATGCAAAATACTTTTTCATGATTGATCTTAGTTTTAGTCTTAATAAATTATTATAAAATTACTTCAAAATCCTATTGTCATAATGTTTGCCAATGGTAGCAATATGAAAAGTTGGGCATTTTGAAACACCAATCTTTCAATTTACCACCTTGGTTATTTAATGTTAAAATGTTCATATTTAGTACTATCTACCAAATGCCCTATATTTTTTGTTATGCAATGTTGTTTTTCTTTATATGTAATCAGACTCTTTAAAAGCATAATTCACAAAAAAAGGTTTAATTATTTCGGTTTTAGTTTCAATAGAGTATTTTGACCACATTCCTTTCTCAATATTTTCATATGATGCTCTATCTAATTCGCTACTATATATTTTAATCAATCTAAGATTTGATACCATTGATTTCGCCAAAACATTAATTTTGCAAATTTCCATATGGTAAAAAAGAGACCTTGCGATATAAAATGATTTATCCAATAAATCTTCTTTGTCTGGAAGTAGAACTTCAAACCAAATTGTCACGATAATCTTATCTGTTTCAGAATCGGGTATACAACTAAATTCCTTAATCACTTCACCATTAAATTCATCAGACCAAGAAATGCTTGATTTTATTTTATTCTTAATGGATTCGTCAACACCGTAACCCATTTCTTTTTCAAACACAACAGAAGTTTTATTTAAGAATATTTTATACGGTAAAGTAATTAGATTGCCTGATAAGAAGAGAAAATATAATTGATACAAACTCAATAAAGTTGTTCCAAGGATAGTTGACAGGAATATTACTGTTATGACTTTTTGCAAAAGTAGTAGTGAAAATTCATTTTTATTAAACCAAGTAACTGTCGGAAAGGTAAAATCAACAAATAGTGGTTTAAGTAAGTACCCAAAAATTAACATAATAATTAGAAGTAGAAAAAGAATAATTATTCCTTTAATGGCTTTTATTGACGCAATATTCAATTTTGCTTCAAAGAATTTTTCGCTAATATTTGTCCCATTATAACCTCGGTTTAAAAGGCTTTGCAATGCAATTAAGAGTCCAATTATGGCTAACGAAACTTTTAATAGCCCACTTAAAATATTTGAGATAAACTCAGTTGGTGTTTTTTCAATTTTTATAAAAAGAAAGAAAAGTGAAAATGCTATTAGTAAAACAATAAAACTTGAATAATCTTTATCTTTTTTAATATCTGATTCTTTGGGGGATGCATAATTCCGCGCAAGATTAAAAACCGGTAAAATATAAGTATACTGAATTCGTGAACTTATAAACCATGCAATTAGTACTGCTAATCCATTTATCCAGATTAATTCTTTGGTTATAATGAATGCAAATATTGAGGCAATAATAGTTGGAAGAAATAGGAATGACCAATTTGGTTTTTCTTTTTTTAGTTCAGAATCCGACTTTTTAAATGTTTGATACAAGGGATTAAAAATGGCAAAGTTCAGTACTAATAGTGCGATCCACCATTTATATGCTATGAAGAATATTAGCAAACCTAGGCTTATTGTCCAAGTTTTTATAAAATGTGTATTCTTTAAATAAAGTATTGATGGAATGATTAGAAAAACGATATAGTATGATAACAGTTTTGAAATAGTTCTTATTTGACTTACAAGAGGAATTGATTGATATTTCTCTACTATAATTATCGCAGCAATAAACAGTCCGAGCCATAACAATAGTTTAATTGTATTTATGAAACATCCTCCTCTATTTTTATTCATCGAATTGTATTTTTTTCAATATTGCATAACTCCGAAATAATATCACCCCATATATGCATTATCCACCAGATTTGGGATGCAATAGAGCATTAATAGTGTTTATTTCTTCTGTGGCCATTATTTTCTTCTTATTATTTAAATTATTTCGATATATTTATTTTATTAACTTTCATTTTTTTCTCAAATAAAGCAAGTCGAAAAGCATTTTAAATTGTAATTATTGAACAAAGTAACAAAAAATATTTCATATTATGAAATAAAATATAAAAAATGAGAACAGAAAATGGCCACAGATTCACTCTTTAGAATGTAAAGCTATTCAATAGGATGAAGAGATAAAGGAAAGAATTGTTTTTGATTGTAAGTAAATATTGAGTTGGGGAGGATGTTGTTGGGTTGTTGAATTGTTATATTGTTGGGGTGAAATAATTTTTGGAGTAGTTTAGCATCAAATTGAAACAGGCGAAAAATGCTCCACATCAACACTTAATCGCGTTTTGCTATTTTACATGTTAGGTTTTACACATTATTATTTTTTAGTAATCAGGTAAATTATTCCCAAACTAATGTTTCTGATTCTACTTCTGTCTCTTACATTATATACTCTATTAAGTTTTACCATATTAACAATAGGTTGCTGTAAAACAGTTGATAGCAGGATTTTTTCGGAAACCTTATAGGATAAACCACATTGAACTGAAAAAAATATTTCTCTAAAGGTGCTTATATTATTTTCAAATATTCTGGTTTTTTTATACGGATAAAATTTATTTGCAAGGCTATACGGATATTTTGTTGCAAGGTTTGTGTAAAGCATTATTGAAGTAATACCTCCAACTGACATGTTCATTTTTTCATTTAAAACAAATCCTAATTTTATTGGAATTGACATGTAAAAAGCATGAATTCTTTCTTTTATTTTATATTTTTTATAATCAGCTTCTATAGCATATATTGGAATTCCGTTTTCGTCAGTTATAAGGCCATCTGTACCATTTGGTATATACCAATACTTCATGGTTCTACCTAATATTACTGTATTATCAGGTGCAAGACCAACACAAGATTTAGATGACGATAATGATGTGCATAGTGTATTATAAAAATAATCAAATGATAAACCGCAAATCAAATCGTACTTCTTTAATATCTTATAGTTTACATTTGCATTAATTTTTGCACTAAATCCAACACTCCAATTTCTTTTATATTCATTATCTTTATATTCATATGTGTTTTCTTGGTAGCTATTATTCATTGCATAATTAATTTTAGTTATATTACCAATGTTTAATGGAATGTTTGGCCCAACCTCAATGCTATAATTAATTTCTTGTGCAAAGAGTATGTTAATACTAACCAATAAAATACTTAATAATAGAATTCTCATTGTTATGAATTTTTATTATGGGTTGCTCTTTGTTTTTTTTAAGCAAGTAATTTATTCCAAAGCTAATTACAGAAACTTTATTTCCTTCCGATACATTATATCTACTATTAAACCTTATCATACTACCAAAAGATCGTTGATAATTAGTTAAAAGGCTAATTTTCTCAGAAATTTTAAAAGAGAAACCACACTGAAACGAAAAAAGAAATTTCCGGCTAAAACTTAAGTTGTTTTTATTTATATCCTTGTTTTCAACAGGGTAGCTTGTTGCGATATCAGAGTTGAGCAATATGTTCGTTTTCCCGCCAAATGTAAAATCTATTTTTCGGCTTACAGAAAATCCTAACATAATTGGGATTGACAAGTATATATTTCTAATTTTCTCAATAATTTTATAATCTTCTCTAATCATATTATCCCAAAAGTAAATAGGAAGTCCATTTTCATCCATTAAAACATAACTATCCAAATATTCCAAACTATAAATCATAATGTTTTCACGCATAAATAATAATGGTATTTGTTGATCTGAAATCTTAATCTTATAATTATATGTAGAATACAAAAGCTTTGTAGTAATTTTATTAGTTAAATAATTTAAAGATAAACCACTAACCAAATAAAACTGCTCATTTAATTTAAATTTCACTTTAGCACTAAGGTTAGCACCGTAGCCGATATCACCATCCCTTTTATATAATTTAGTACCAACATCATAAGAATTGTATCCCCGGGATGAATATTCAAGACGTGTCATATAATCAGATAAAAAAGAAACATTAGATCCAAACTCAACGCTATAATTGAGATTTTGCCCTAAGACAATGTTGGAAATTACTAATAAAACACTTAAAAATATAATTCTCATAATGTTGAGTTTGTATTGGTTTGCTGCTAAGTCAGAAATAATAATACCCTATAATTATTCTTCCAGCGGGTGGTTATGCCGCATTAATAGTGTATATTTTTTCTTAATCAATTATTTTCTTAATTAAACCAAGCCGTAAAACGTGTTAAAATAAATTATCCAACAAAGTAACAAAAAATATTTCATATAATAAAATATTACATCTCTAAATAATAATCAAATCAAAATATCTTTTCTCCTGTAAAACATAAAACTCAAGAAAATCAATATACCTGAACTCCCGATAAAAACTATTAAACGCCAGACTTCAAAATCATAATTTTGTGTTAGTATTCTAAGGTCTAAGTATTTGAATGGTGTTAAATATAATAAGAATTTGAAATTATTGGAAATTCTAATTATCATATCAAAAAAGTATAAACCCATGACTAAAATTATTCCCGTTCCAATAATTGCTTTTGCACGCTTCATTAAAACTGTTATAAAAAAGCCTAATACTCCGAAGAATAGACACAGCAAAAAACCATAAGTATGCAAAACAATTAATGAGTGTATGTTTATTTCCCAATCTGAGATAATGCCGCAACTGATCATACCTGCTAAGAAGGCTAATATATTTATTACAAGTATATAAAAACTTAGAACCAAGAGCTTTGATGAAATAATTTGTTCTCTTGTCAATGGGCGGCTTAAAAGAAATTCAGCCGTTTTGTTTTGTTCCTCATTTGATAATATTTTTGTTCCTAAATAAATAGAAAACACTGATCCCATCAAAGGAATATAATATACAAAATAAGTAAGATAAAATCCTAAAATACTTGTCCACTGATCCTGTCGAAAATTTATTGCCTCTAAAAGAAATTTCGGCATTTTCGAATATAATTCAGATATCAATGCCATATTTTCTTCCATTGATGAATACATACCCATTGTCATCAGGAGTAATGAAATAATAATTAAACTTCCGGTAAGAAAATCTTTTAGATTTCTTTTCATCTCTTTTAAAATCAAATTCTTACTCATTTTTTGCCCTCCATGTTTTCGTCCCTGTAAAAATGAATAAAAATTTCTTCCAGACTTGGTTCCGTAATATTAATTTTTTCAATCGGCAGTTCCGATAATTCCTTTAATAAATCGGTTATACATCCCTGAAAAAGAAAACTATTCCCATTGTTGATTTTCTCTGATGAGATTATTCCAGGTGTTTTTAAGTTAATTTTCAACTTATTATCCTTAAGTATAAGGCTGACTCTTGAAACCGCTTTTTCTTTTATCGAACTAATATCATCTTCACTTACAATTCGTCCCTCTTTAATAATTGCTACCCGGTGGCAAAATTTTTCAACTTCACTCAATATATGAGAAGAAAAAAAATAGTTGC